>JAANMU010001142.1_pt1 | contig 26276 bp, 16 predicted proteins | sample 7279701 | NCBI WGS metagenome assembly JAANMU01 (sample SAMN14094539, study PRJNA606508) | bioreactor metagenome | isolation source: A lab-scale SPAN reactor treating ammonium-rich wastewater day 57 | place: Ireland: Galway | collected 2017-03-13 | reverse complement strand
CGCAGCCGGCCTGCGTATCGCCGCCGCGGGCAACTACATAGTATTGTCCGCTTGCAAGATGTTGTGCTTCAATTTGCAATTTAGCGTAACCGTCGACCGATATTTTCGTTTCTCCAAGCGACAACACGCGCTTTCCTTGATTATCCGTCAAATAGACTTCGAGCATTTCACCTGCTTTACCGTGAATAATTATATTTGTTTTTCCGTTTGTGGGATTAGGAATAACATCGCTTATATTAAGCGAATCCCCGCCGATTGGCGGCTGTGCAGTGCCGCTTGAAAATTTCACGGTTGCAGGCATTGCGGAAACCTTGCCGCGAGGACTGATACCAAACTCGTCTTCCGCTTGAACAAAAAGGGTAACAGTCGCTTGCGAATCTGTTTTTCCGGCTCTGTTATAGCTCAAACGTTGCGAGAATATATTTGCACGCGAAAGTGGAACAACGAACTCCCAACTTCTTTTATCCACGTCTACTTCCGGTTGTGTCGCCGGAAATACACCATCAAGTAAACGCATATTCCACGAAACGTGCAATCTGAATTTCGTAATACCGACAGCGGCCGCCAAGGCGGAGTCTAAGCCGAACGGACGTATTTCCAAACGGGCAGTTTCTTCATCTTTAATTGAAACTATGCTGTCGGATGAGGCAATACCTTTTATTGCAAATGTTCCGACTTGTAAGGTTCCGCCTGTATTTATCACTACAAACGTAGAACAACCGCTTTCGGCAAAAGCCGCCACGCTGTAATATCCGTCGGACTCAGGTTGCAATGTTCTGGAAGTTTTACCTGTAAGCTTAAGCGTATCCGGCGGCACACCCTTGTACCATTGCCAAGTTGAAGCGGCCGGCGCGGTCAGCAACCCCGTGCGAACGTCTTCAAAATACACACTGTCGGGACGCGGCAATTCTTCCAATACTATTTCTTTCGACGTTCCGCCGCAATTACCTGCGTATACTATTGCATAATATTTCCCTGCTTTTGAAGCAATTAGAGTTCGTTTTTTTTCACCCGACATTTCGATACCGTTAAAGAACCAACGATACGACTCGCCTTCGCCCGCGTCGAGAGCGGTGTTTTTCCCTGCGCAGAAACGAGCTGTGCCGGAAATTACAGGGCTGAGCGTATCGGCCACATAAACAGAAAACGAAGCATAGCCGATACAGCCTGCCGCAGTAGTTTCGCGTACAGTTATGGCGGCCGTTCCTTTATTTGTAAAATTCACGGAGATTGACGTGCCTTGCGCAGAACCGGACATAGAGGCCGCGCCGTCAGTACTCCACAAAAACAAACTCCCCTGTTGAGGAGATTTAATTTGATAAATCACGTTTTTCGCACCAATGCAAGCAACGGCATCGCCACTGACGGCAGGCTTAGGATTTTCACCGCTTTTATAGACTGTCGGCTCGGACGCACCCTTGCAACCTCCAATGTCCTCCACATATACCGAATACGCGCCTTCTTCCGAAACGACAAGGCTTTGCGAAGTCTGTCCGGCAATATCCTTATCATTGCGTCGCCATTGATATTTGAAAAATCCAGATGGCGCGTCGAGAGTATCGGCCGCGCCGCCGCACAATGCAAAAACACCGCTTCGACTAATTACGACCGGGCGGGAACCGTTGTCGTCGACTGTTATGCGAAACGTCGTATCCGCATAGCATTGCGTAGCGTTGAAAATTTCGCGCAAGCGCAATATCACAATTCCTTTCGAGGCAAAAGTAATCGTTACGGTAGATAAATTTTCACCGCTTGTTATTGTTGCATTGCCTGCAGCGATTGACCATCGGAAGCTTCTTCCTGTGCTGAACGAGGCCACCCTGAACGGAACGTTTTTTTGATTTACGCATACTGCGTCCGTTCCTTCAATTATCGGAAGCGGAACAGCCTGCGGAATCAATTCTATTTCTTCAGAAATGCCTTCGCAACCGGAACTGTCAAATGCCAAAACAGTGTATTTTCCGGCTTCCGTAACCGAAAACACGGAATCGTTTCCGATTGGTTCCAGATTTTTCATCCACGTATAATGTGCATATTTCTCGGCAGTTGAAAGTCGGCAGGCAGAACCTTCGCAAAGAAATTCCGGCGATTTTAGAACAACGGGCAAAACATGGATAATTGAAACACTAATTGTCGCGCTGTCGGAATGATTGTGCGCATCGGTTGCAATGCAGGTAATTTCTCGCGGCTCTTGCGGCCTAAGCCTTAAAGTACCGTCAGTTTGAGGTATTATTATTTCGCCGGGCGGAATAGGTTTGCCGTCAGACAATCTCCACTTATATGTTATAGGCGGTTTGCCTGCGCTTGCAACAACTCGCAACAACGTGTCTTTTCCGGCACAAACTTTTATTTTATCGGGTGAAGCAACGATTTTGACAGGAGCAACCGACGAGCGGAAAGAGCGAACCCCGAGCCTGAATCCGGTAGCCCGCTCCTCTACTGTCCAAAAATACGTTGTTTCGGCTTTAAGCATAATTTCTGGAATGGCTGTTGTGTCGCTTTCGTTCGAGGTCATTATGACGGTTGCATCTATGGCAGATCCATTTACAAAAGCATCGGGATTAGCGGAATACATTACTTTGTAACCGTTACTTCCGCTATGTTTTAACCAACGAAAAGTTGGTTTTACGTCAACATCACTTTGTCCGTCGTTCGGCCATAGCAAATAATCCGTATTATCTTCAACGTGCAATATAGTTCCGTTTGAACCGACAAACCAACCTTTGCGTGCATTTGGAAAACTTATTGAAGTAAGATTTTCGGAAGTAATATTCTTGTGTTGCTTCCACGTTGCGCCGGCATCTGACGTAGAAAGTATTGTTCCGTTCTCGCCTGCTATCCAACCGTTCAGAATATCGGTAAATCTTACTGTGTTAAGCGAACGTCCGGGCTGTAAAAACGAAACATTTGCCCAGGCAGAACCGCTGTTTTGAGTTCGCAGCATAGTAGAGTTTTCACCTACAGCCCAGCCCGTAGTCCAACTTGTCAAATACACATCGCGGAGTTCCTGAGTTGTTCCGCTTGTTTGCGGTTGCCATGACGTTCCGCCATTATACGAAGTAATGATTTCACCCAAGGCACCGACTGCACAACCAAGTTGAGATTCGGCAAAATGAATGCCGTTAAGTGCCGTATAATGAGGGTTATTTGCTTTTTGCCAATTCGCACCGCCGTCGCTTGTAATCAAAACAGTGCCGTTTACTCCGGCAGCCCAGCCAACCATGCCGTCAGTTTGCGAAAATGATAATGCCCGAATATGGTCGGTCAAACCTGTATTGCCATTATCCCAGCGATTGCCGCCGTTTGAAGTTGTAAGGGCTACGCCGGCATCGCCGACAACACATCCACGTTTTTCTACTCCGAATTGTACGGCATTCAAATTAACCGCAGTTCCCGATTGTTGTTTTTGCCAAATACGTCCGCCGCTCGAAGTTGTATAAATATTGCCAAATGTTCCTACTGCCCAACCGCTTACGCAGTTAGGCTCGAAATAAACTCCCAATAACCTTTCACGAGGCTTTTCCGCTTGGCGCAACCAATTAAATCCGCCATTGCGAGTTGCAAGCAACAGACCGGATTTGCCCGACACCCACGCTTTGTGCGCACTTTGAGAACCCCCTGCGCAAACGCATGTCAAATCATCGTTATCAAGCCCCAACGCACGACTCGTATCGTTTACTGTAGCCCAATCCGTGCCGCCGTTTGTTGTTTTCAGAATAATTCCGCTCTTGCCTACAGCCCAGCCGACACTAACGCCTGAAAATTGAATACCCGACAATTTTACTTCGGTATTGCTTGTTTGTCGCGTCCAAGATGCTCCGCCGTTTGTAGTTTTGGACACAAATCCGCTATCGCCCGCTATCCAAGCCGTTTGCACATTTACAAAGCAAATTCCGCCTAAATCAAACGTTGTTTCCGAATTAACTATTTGCCAAGTAACTCCCGCATCGGAAGTTCGCAGTACGGTGCCGCCTTTGCCGACAATATAAGCCGAAGAAGCGGAAACAACGGATACATCAGATAAATCTGTCGGCACTGCCAAATATAACGGTATCCAAGACGCGCCGCCGTTACTGCTTGTCAATACAGTTCCCGCCTGCCCGACAGCATAACCGTGCGGCGATTGTCCGACGGCGAATCGCACGGAATTGAGGTTGTTTCCGGTTGGCGAGGAAAGTTGTTCCCACGACTTTCCGCCGTCGACGGTACGAAAAATAATTCCGCCGCGACCAACGGCACAGCCGGTTTTATCGTCGGCGAAGGCTATGCCGAAAAAATCGGCCGTAGTTTTGGATTTTTGTACCAACCACGAATCGCCTCCGTTAGTTGTGGCAAGCAAAGTTCCGAAATCTCCGCAAGCCCAGCCGAGAGCGGTATTCGATTGCAGAAAAAACACCGAATTAATATTGTGCGGCTGCATGCTCCAGACAGTTTGCGCATTGCTATTTTGGAACGGCATCGCAAGTAAGGAAATAACGGCAAAAGCAAGCGACAACGTTTTTTTCATAGATTATCCTCTGAAAGGCAAACTATTTCACATCCGTTAAAAATCGGCGTTACCGGAGCAGCATTTAAGTTTGTACAAAAATCGAGGTCTTTTCCCAAACCTTTACTATTGAGATTCTGCGCATGACATGTATTTTTAAGCGTATCGTGCAAATTATTTTTATAGACAGTAAAAATCGCTTTGGCCGCTAGTGCTTCGTCGGTTTGCTCCGGAAACAAAGAAGAAATACGCTCGACGAACATTCCGGCGCACAATGCGTCCTCCAAACTGAAAAATCCGTTATTTCCGGCACATAGGAATGTGGCGGCAGCCGGCCGTCTTTGCGCGATAAATTCGGTAATAGATTCGGCATTTACAAATCCGCCCATCAATCTGACTGCATTATCAGGAGCGGAAAGCAAAGCTGACGCACCGTTTGTCGTGGTAAAAATCAGCGTTCGGCCGCCTACGGTTTCCGGTGTGTATTCATAAGGCGAGTTTCCGAAATCAAAGCCTTCCGGTGCAATTCCGTTGCGTTCTCCGCATAGTAAAGCGGCCGGAAAATCGTTTTTTTTCATATTGGCATCTTCTACCGTTTTCTGCGGAATTATCCTCGACGCGCCGGAAACAAGAGCAGCACAAACGGTTGAACTTGCTCTGAAAATATCCAGTACGACAACTATATGCTCTTGTTTTCGGGACAAGATTTGGCGAGGTATCAATGCAACGTCGAGCATGAGATAAAGAATAAACGTCTGTTTCGGTGATATTAAATCGAATATCTGAACGTGCGGTCGGACTTGTGAATAAACTTCGGCAAAAGTAATGAATTTTGCAACGTAAACAGAGCTGCGTACAATAATAAGGATAACAGTGAGATTCTAAATTTATGCGCAAATCGCAGAATTACGGTATTTTTGCATTTTGCATATCGGCAAACTGCACGATTTATCAACAATATAGGCTAATTAAATGAAAGTACAGGCAATTCGCGAGGAACTTGCCGCCCTTGCCGCCGATGCGGCTATTATTTTTTTCTACGAGGACGGCGAATTATTTAACGAACAGAAAAAGATGTTGACGGCGGCATTTCCGGCTGCCGACGGATTGTTTCTTACCGAAGATTTCAGCGGAAAAAAGAAAAGTAAATCCTCAATTTACACCGGCTCGAAATCATTGCCACGCATCATACTTGCCGGTTTAGGAAAAAAATCCGGCGAAACGCTTGGCACTATTCGCAGTGCAACGGCGGCGGCATCTGCCGCGGCAAAGCAATCAAACCCCGAAACGCTTGCGATATTTCTGCCTTCACCCGACGGAATTTCGACGGCCGACACGGCACAAGCCGCACTTGAAGGTGCATTGCTCTCGGGCTATAAATACGACAAATACATAACCGAAAAAAAAGATGCAAAGAAAAAACCGTTAAAGAAAATTTTTCTTGTTTGCGAAGATAAATCCGACGTAAAATCTGCGCAAAAGGCAGCGGATTATGCAAAAAATCTATGCGACGGAGTGATTTTGGCGCGTGATTTAGCCAATGCCCCCAACAATGAAATTTATCCGGAATCTTTGGCTGAACGTGCCGCAGAAGCCGGTAAAGAAGCCGGTTTTGACGTTAAAATACTCGATAAAAAGAAAATTCAATCTTTGAAAATGGGCGGCCTGCTTGCCGTCAATGCCGGCAGCAAACGTCCTCCCGTATTTATCATAATGGAATACAAAGGCGGAAAATCCGACGAGAAGCCCGTTGTTTTGGTAGGTAAAGGCGTTACGTTCGACACAGGCGGCATTTCGATTAAACCGGGCGCAGGAATGAGCGCGATGAAATTCGATATGCACGGCTCGGCCACAGTTATAGGAACCATGTATTCCGTAGCGAAGAACAAACTTCCGATAAATGTTGTGGGACTTGTTCCCGCAACCGATAATATGCCCGACGGTTCGGCTTATGTGCCGGGGGATATCGTTACTTTTATGAATGGTAAAACAGCCGAAATTGACAATACGGATGCGGAAGGGCGGCTGATTTTGGCCGATGCTTTAAGCTATGCAGACCGATACAAACCTCAAGCAGTGGTCGACGCGGCAACTCTGACCGGTGCTTGCGTTGTAGCTCTCGGGTCCATAACAACGGGGCTTATGGGCAATGACGATAGTCTGAAATCGCGCTTGAAGAAATCGGCGGAAAATACCGGCGAATACGTATGCGAATTACCGCTTTACGAGGAGTACGAGGACCAAATCAAAAGCGATTACGCCGATGTTAAAAATTCGGGCGGGCGGGCAGCAGGTACCATTACTGCCGCTTTGTTCCTTAGAAAATTCATAGGCGATTATCCTTGGGCTCACCTTGACATTGCAGGAACGGGAATGTTGGATGCACCAACCGAACTCAATCCGAAAGGCGGTTCAGGCGTAGGAGTCAGACTACTATCCGATATGTTAAAAAATTGGTAGCGAGCCGCTCTTAATAAATAGAAAGAAAAAAGCCTCGTTTAAAGCGAGGCTTTTTAGTGTCAGCCGCAATTATACAAGCAGAAATATGCTCTATGTTCAATAATGTATAAAGCTAATAAATCACGCACAAATCAATATTCTTGTAAGTTCTTTGTAAAATTCTTTGTAAAAACGCCTGACTATGAGTAGTTTTGCAAAGAAATACTTGTTAAAACTCATATTTTCCGGGTTAATGATAATGTTAAGAAAAATCAGAAGTAAATTCGCACAAGTTGCGGCAATGTCTGCAATGGCATTGGCAACTATAGGCGGATACGTGTCGGCACAAGAGAAAATTGAAGACGCGAATTGGCGTTTCGGTGTAAATCTTGGCTTACAATACAATATGGCCGGATTGGGCTATCAAAGTTTATCTGTTCCGGCCCGTCCGAATTTTATACCATTCGTTCTTAATGACGGAACAGGAATAGGGCCGTACTTCGGTTTATTCGGCGAGTACAACTCCAAATCGTTCTGGGGAGCGCAGTTGCGCCTAAGTTACGATTCGCGTTCCGCTTCAATTACAGACGACCAAACCATTCCTAATGTCGTAAATAAATTTGATGCAAATCTCTCTTATCTTACAATAGAACCGCTGTTTCGCATCAATATTACAAAACGCCCCGGGCTTCACGCAGCCGTAGGCCCGTTATTGGCAATAAATCTTGCCAAAACTTTGAAGCAAACCCAACCGACAGAAACCGGAGATTTGGATTTGTCCAATGCAGTCGGTTTTACCTATGGCGCCACCGTAGGATTTGCTTACGATATTCCGATTACGGAACGTAAAGGCGACCAACAGTTTTTCCTTTCGCCTTTCGTTGAATTTTCGTACATCGTAAAGCAACGCGAAAAACAATTTGACTTCCAAGACGATTTTGACGATACATGGAGTACGTCTTCTATTCGTGCCGGTGCGCGTCTTACACTCGGTATGATGCCCGAATACGACCAAGTAATTGTAAGCGACAACACAAATCTACTGTTTTCGCTGTTCGCCCCGAGCGGCGTTTACAACAAACGCACATACGACGAGCGTTTTCCGCTATTGCCTTATGTATTTTTCGATAAAGGAAGTTCAGATATTCCGTCGCGCTATTCCAAAGTTTCGTCGGGTGAAGCAGCGAATTTCTCCGAGAGCACCATGTATGATGCAGAACAAGCGAAAATCGCAAATGGCACGGTTAAAGAACGCAACGATATGCTTGCTGCGACATATTACAATGTGATGAACATCTATGCGGCACGTTTACGCGACAATCCGACTGCCAAACTGACCCTTACCGGATCCGATCCTAATGAAGGCGACGACCAAACATTAGCAGAAAACGTAAAGAATTACATGGTTAATACTTTCGGCGCAGACGCTTCTCGCATTGAAGTAAAAAATCAGGATATGCCCAAATATCCTTCCGGCACGGCACGCACACCTGTCGAGTTCAAACCTCTTATTGATGCAGAAAATCGTCGCGTCCATATAGAAATTTCGCCTTCTACGCTTGACAGCATGATTAAAATCGTTTCCGTAGATAGCACGCCGGTAGAAAACGAGATGGCACTAAATATTGACGAAAGCTCGAATATCCGGTCTTGGTCTGTGCAAATAAAAGGGCAAGGCGTGGATAAATCCTACGGCCCGTTCAGTGGAACAGATGCCGAAATAAATTCCCAATCCATTCTCGGCAACCTTGACAAAGGACGTTATACCGCAGTTGTAACTGCCTCGCGCAACGACGGACAGGTCTATACGCAAGAAAAAGAATTTGAGCTTTCACGTAAAACAGAAACGGCGCGTTCGCAAGCGTTCCGCGCAATTTTCCGCTACGGCGATGCAGATGCGGTTAAAAATTACGAAACCACCATAGTCAATGAAATTATCCCGCAAATATCCGACGGCGCACGTATTTACGTTGTCGGGCATACAGATAATATAGGCAAAGCCGACGTTAATCAGCGTTTGTCTGTACAGCGTGCCAGAGAAATTCGCGACATTATTGACCGCAATTTGAAAAAGGCCGGAAAACGTGCCACTATTCAAAGCTTCGGCTACGGTGCGGACGACAGCGAACACTCGATATTATCGAATCAAACACCCGAAGGCCGCCATTACAACCGTTGCGTAGTGATTGAAGTTATTCCGGCAAATTGATTCGTTTGTCGAGATTAAAAATAAAAAAGAGGCTGTCTCAAAACAAGAGTTCAGCCTCTTTTTATTTTCCGGACGATCAAAATTCAGAATACCGTTAAACGGGATATTACGGAGTGTTCGGGTTTTTCGTTTTTCATCGGATAATCGGCACGATAATGACAGCCACGACTTTCTTCTCTGTGCAATGCCGAGCCGCAAATCATAATTGAACATTCGGCCATATTGACAAGTTCCATCGCGGGAACGGAAAAACCATCGCTTTCGATTATGGCAACCGCATTATCTTTAATTGTTTTCAGTTCATTCAAGCAATTCGCAAGTTCATTTTTCTTGCGAATAATGCCGCAATACTGCCACATTATTTCTTGCAATTTTTTCTTTGAACTCGCGATATTTGCATTTACTCCGTTACTGACGCGCGGTAGCGGTAAATTATAGCCGTCGGAAATGACCGAACTTTCAATTTGCCGTAATTTTATTCTAGCTTCGTCGGCCGCTTGCTTTGCAAATACCAAGCCTTCGAGTAAAGAATTGCTTGCCAGACGATTTGCACCATGCACTCCGGCACCGGTACATTCACCGCAAGTATAAAGATTCTCGATTGAAGCGCGTGCTTTCACATCGGCTTTAATGCCGCCGCAAATATAATGAGCCGCCGGAACAACCGGCACCATATCTTTCGACAAGTCTATCCCTTCATCAGTACATCTACGGTAAATATTAGGAAATTGACCGGCCAATTCTTTTTGATTTAAATGTGTTAAGTCAAGATAAGCACATTCCTCGCCGCTTTCACTCATTTCATTTACGATAGCGCGAGATACTATATCGCGCGGGGCAAGAGATTTCAGCGGATGCTTACCCTCCATAAATGCCTTACCGCTTTTGTTTTTCAGTTCTGCACCGAAGCCGCGTATAGCCTCGGTTATCAGGAATGTTTCTTTGTTTTTGCCGTACAACGTAGTCGGATGGAACTGCATAAATTCCATATCGGTCATTTCCGCTCCGGCTCTATAAGCAATAGCAAATCCGTCGCCAGTTGCCACCGCCGGATTAGTCGTTCGCTTATATACTTGTCCTGCACCGCCAGCCGCCAACATCACGATTTTTGCTTGCAACCGTATAAATTCTTTATTTTCCTCGTCAAAAACGATTACTCCCTCGCATTTACCGTTATTTACAATCAAGTCAACTGCAAAATGATTTTCTCGAATGGCAACGTTATTACAATTACGAACAGCACCAACCAAAGAATTTTCGACTTCTTTGCCGGTTGCATCGGCATTATGCACGATTCGCGCACGCGAATGTCCGCCTTCAAGGTGCAATTCCAATGAACCGTCTTTTGTTTTATTGAAATTCACCTCCTGACGTTCAAGATGTAATATGGCATCTTTGGCGTTTTGAGCAAGAATTTCTACCGCCGGCCTGTCGCATAGCCCGTCACCGGTTGCCATCGTGTCGTTTACATGATTTTCAATCGAATCTTCGTTGTCGAACACCGCCGCTATGCCTCCTTGTGCATACATTGTATTCGATTCGCCGATATGGCCTTTTGTAACGACTACTACGTCGGCAAATTCGGCGCAACGAAGCGCATAAGACAATCCGGCAATGCCGCTTCCAACGACTACAATCTCGTATGCTTCGGTTTTCATGCAAATTCCAGCATCCTTTTAATAGGCGTTAAAGCACGCTGCATAATATCTTCGGGTAATATTATTTCGAAGCGGTCGGCATTATCAGTACCAATGGATCGCAATGCGGCAAGAGTGTTTTCCAAATTGATTTTCTTCATATAAGGGCATTTGAAACAAGGAGTTATGAACTCTCTCTCCGGGTACATTCCTTTTAATGTCGCACCTAAATCACATTCAGATGCAAGGATGAATTTTTGTGCTTTACTTTCGCCCACATAATGCAAAATATCGTTTGTACTGCCCAAAACGCCTTTGGAACGTCCAAACGAAGAATTTACGGTTTCTTTCGGCACTTCCCAATGCATCAGCATTTCGGCTTCGGGATTCAATATTTGCATCATTTCCATCGAATCGCCTGTAAATTGCTCGTGAACCTCGCACTTACCGTCCCAAAGAATAAGTTTTTTACCCGTTTGCGTTTCTATATTCTGTTGCAGATTTTGCCCCATATAAATATCTGGAACAAAAATTAGAGTGTCGGCATCGAATGATTGGGCTATTGCCAACGCATTGCGCGAAGTGCAACAAATATCACACTCGGCTTTGGTTTCCGCGTATGTATTAACATAAGCGATAATCGGAACACCCGGATATTTTCTTCTTAATTCGCATATATCTTCCGCAGTAATAGAAGATGCAAGCGAGCAACCCGCGTCCATATCGGGCAAAAAAACACGCTTTTTCGGGTTCAGTATTTTGGCTGTTTCGGCCATAAATCTTACACCACAAAAAACAATATTTTCTGCTTGAACCCTTGCGGCCTCCACGCTTAGTCCAAGCGAATCGCCGATAAAATCTGCAACGCCTCCTTTGTCTGCGGTTATCTGTAATTCGGGCGACATATAATAATGCGCCAGAACTACGGCATTTTTTTCTTCTTTTATTTGCCGTATTTGTCGTATTATTTCTTGACTGTTCATATTTTCGAAAAATTGATTGTAAAGCAATTCAACAGAGGTTTATTTTTTAATATATTGTGATATATAAAACTCGAATCCTCCGATAGCATCAGTTTTTTACTGTAAAATAAGCCACACTGTAATCAAGACAACCAATATTATCTCTTATTGCAGACGGCTTTCCGCTCAACCAATAATGTCCGAAAAAAACTTTTTTATCCGATTCTTTGTAATAGTCCAACGTTTCAAACCTGATTTTCTTTCTTATGTTCCCGTCTTTATCATTAAAATGTATATTATCGGGCAATCTAATTTCTTTTCCTTTCAGTGTTTCATCTACTGCATTGTATAGTGCCGTTCCCTTTTTCGAAGAACGCCTTAAGAATTCATCGGTAAGTTTATAGTCGTTCAGTTCTTTTTCGAGAAACTCTATATTATTCGAATCCCAACAAGCATGAGCTGCCCTGAAGAATCCATTCTCATAAAACAGCAGCAAAGATTTAAACTACTCCAAATAATCTTCATATTCTTTTTGCTTATTTTGGAATTGTTTGAGAGTTTCGTAATGCTGAATTATATTTTTAATTAAATGCTTTCTTATATGCCCGCCGTCGGTATCTTTTTATATGAAAACAAAGCGCATTATACTCGTGATTCCCCGTAAGTGCAATTGCATTGCCCTTTTTTACCATAGACTTAATAATAGTAAGGGTTTCTGGTATTTGCGGACGTCTGTCAATATAATCACCTATAAACAATGCTTTTCTTTCTCTGCGTGAATATATATACCGCCTAATTTTTCATACCCTGATTTCAGCAGTAAATTTTCTAATTTATCGGCATGGCCATGTATGTCACATATTATGTCGTACATTTTTTCACCTCGATAAGTTCTGAATTCCGATATATCAACTTTCAGACATCACTTCATTTTTGAGTTTTGTGTTTCCGCGATTTTCAATTAAGAAGTAAGCCGAGCCGATAACGAACGTAATTAAATAATTGATTCCGTGCGAAACCGTAGCATAGGCAAGTGCCTCTTCTTGCCGAAGTCCGTAAAGCCTTACCATGGAAGTAGCAACCAAGGTATGGTACACTCCGATACCTCCCGGTACCGGTGCAAATTGCGATATAAGTCCGATTACGAATATCAGCGCTGCATCTTCAAATCCGGGCGATTTTGCCGCGCCGAACGGAAAAGCATAGAACAGCATCCACATCGGAATAATATACACGAACCAAATCAGTAACGACTCTATACTTACGCGCAGATATTGCGACGGAGTTGTAAGTATAGCGAAGCCTTTCGAAAAACTTGTCGCTATGCCGTGTAATTTACCGTATAATTTTTCCGAGAATTTTTTAACGGTTTTGTCAAGTATTTTTTCGCTCCATTGCGGGAACGCGCTCAATACTATCATAACGGTAGCGGCACAGGTAATAAGTGCTGTAAGCGAACCGAGGAAGCCAAGTCCTAATTCCGGATAAGCTATCGAAATCTCTTTGCTTTGGAATAAAAATGCGCCGGAAATAAAAAGAACAACCGGAATCATATCGAAAATAAGCCGCTCTATAAAAATAGTTGCCATTACAGACGAAAACGGTGCGCCTTCGCGTTTAGAAAACACCAGAGGTCGCAGTATTTCGCCGCCTTTGGGCAATATGTTATTTGCGAAATATCCTATCATTACCGCAGAGAATAAATTATGCAACGATTTTGTTTTCAGCACTGGCTCCAGCATGGTTTTCCAGCGCAAAGCCCGCAACCAATGGCTGAACAATATCACGGGAGCAGATGCCAAAACCCATATATACTTCACATCGTGCAATGCGTCAAGCAATTCGGTGAAATGCACATCTTTAACGGCGTACCAAGTGGAAACAACCACCAGCACGACACTTACTGCTACACGCAGTCCGTTTTTTTTGAAAAAAGCGGTAAAGGAATGCATTCCCATTGTAATTTATTTACTCGAATTTCGGCTGTTCTTTCCAGTGCCGTTTTTATTTTTTTTTCCTATGTATTTCTGCGAAAGAATGTCGCGAAGTGCATTTCCGGTATGCGATGCTTCGCAATCGGCTATATTTTCGGGTGTTCCGCTCGCCACAATTTTCCCGCCGCGACTGCCAGCCTCGGGGCCAAGGTCAATGACATAATCGGCCGCGGCAATAACGTGCAAATTATGCTCTACAATCAGAACCGAGTGTTTTTTATCGACAAGTTTGCGGAAGCAACGCAATAATTTGGCTATATCGTCAAGATGCAAACCGGTTGTTGGCTCATCGAAAATAAATAATCCGGAACCGCTCGTATCCGTATCTAGGAACGAAGCCAGTTTTATACGCTGTGCCTCGCCTCCGGAAAGCATGGAAGCCGACTGCCCAAGTTGCAAATACCCAAGTCCTACATCGGCAAGTGTTTGTAGCCTATGCGTAATGCGATTGTTCCCCGTGAAAAATTCTATTGCCTCGTCAACGGTCATTTTAAGTACATCAACAATAGATTTTCCTTTATAGATAATTTTTCGTGCCTCTCTGCGATAGCGCGTTCCTTTGCAGGCCTCACATTCCAAAGAAATATCGGGCAAGAACTGCATTCCAACCGTTATGTGACCGTTACCTTCGCAAGTTTCGCAACGGCCGCCCGGAACATTAAACGAAAAATGTCCGGCTTTCCAACCAAGTTGCTTTGCCTCCGGTGTTTCCGCAAAAAGCTCGCGTATTGCATCGAAACTTTTAGTATAGGTTACAGGTGTTGAGCGCGACGACGCACCAATAGGCTGTTGGTCGACCATTTCCGTAAAATTGATATGCGACGCACCGTCTATACGCTCTGTATTACCAACCGAACTACCGGCAAAAACACCCGTTATTTTACGTAGATTAGCATAAATAACGTCGTGTACGAGAGTGCTTTTCCCCGAACCGGACACCCCTATAACAACCACTATGCAACCAAGCGGAATTTCCACCGTTTTTATGTCAAGATTTCTTGCAGACGGCCGGTTGAACGTTATTTTTAAGCCGTTGCCCCGATTGCGTTCCAATGACGATTCTATTTTTTTCTCGCCGCGCATATATTGCGCAGTCAGTGAATTTGGCGACTTATCAAACTCGTCCATATTTCCTGCAAACACTATATTCCCGCCTTGTTCTCCGGCTTTTGGGCCAATATCAATTATGTAATCGGCTTGTGCAATAATTTCCGGGTCATGCTCCACTACGACTACTGTATTCCCCATATTCCGAAGACTTTTAAGCAGATTAACCAATCGTTCCGTATCGCGAGAATGTAGTCCGATACTCGGCTCGTCAAGCACATAAAGAGTTCCGACAAGCGACGAACCGAGTGCCGTTGCAAGATTGATACGTTGAGCCTCACCGCCGGAAAGAGTATGCGACAATCTGTCCGGCGTGATATATCCCAAGCCTATATCATCAAGCAGTTGCAATCTGCGGCGTAATTCTTTGAGTATTTGCCCGGCTATTGCCTCTTGCGCCGCGGCAGGCACGTATTCGCGATAAAATTCCGATGCTTGTTCTATTGTCATAGCCGATATTTCAGGCAAGGTTTTCCCGTTTACATACACCGAACGCGCCGCTGTTCGCAATCGCGATCCTCCGCAACCCGGACAGCGAGTGTATTGGCGATAACTTGCCAGCATCGAGCGATAGTGCATTTTGAATGATGCTTTTTTTTCTAATTCGGCAAAAAATCCTAACACACCGTTGTATCCGCTTCTTTCATCGCCGCCCCATATAAATTCTTGCTGTTCTTTGGTTAATTGTAAATATGGAGTTGCCGTGGGAATACCGGCTTCTTTGGCTGCATTCAGCAATAGTTGTTGATATTCCGTGCCGAGTGCAGAACGAAACGGCGCTACTGTTCCGTTGCGAATCGAACGAGCCTTGTCCGGTATAACCAAGTCTTCGGCAAAATCTACGCTTCGTCCGAATCCTTGGCAAGTCGGGCAGGCACCGAAAGGACTGTTAAAAGAAAAAAGACGCGGTTCGGGCTCTATATAAGGTATGCGACATTTTGCACATTCGAAAAGAGAACTAAAAAATAAACGCTCGCCGGTGGTAATGTTTATAACCGTAACATATCCATCGCCGTGCATCAGCGCAGATTCCAGCGTTTCGGTCAAGCGCGATATGGTTTCGGACGTATTTTCGGCAATTATTCGGTCTGCAAGAACAGCCGCGTCGACATTATTTTCCGTTAATTTGCCGACTTCTTGCAAATCCGATATTCCCAATGTGTTAACGTCCACAATGCGCGAATATCCGAGTCGTAAAAGTTTGGCGCAACGCACGTCTGCTTTTTCCGCCTGATTCGGTGTCAACGGAAAAGTAATGTAAAGTTTATCGCCGGCGGCAAACTCTGCAACACGCCTTGCAGCCGACTGCGGCGAATCCTTACGAACAATCTCGCCGCATTTGCAAATCACAGTGCCTATACGCCCGTAAAGCAATCGCAAATAATCATATACTTCGGTAGTTGTACCTACGGTAGAGCGTGGATTGCGCGAAAAACCGCGTTGCTCTATAGCTATAGCCGGCGGAATACCGACTATACTTTCAACGTCGGGCTTGCTCATACGCTCAAGAAATTGACGGGCATAAGCCGAAAGCGACTCTGCAAAACGGCGTTGGCCTTCGGCGTAAAGCGTGTCGAAAGCAAGCGAAGATTTACCGGAGCCGCTTACTCCCGTAATAACAGTTAAAGCGTTGCGCGGTATATCTACGCTCACCCCTTTTAAATTGTGAACGCGAGCGTGGCAAATGGAAATAACTTTTCGGGTTCTGGCGATTTTTGACTGTGTACGTTTTACGGTCATCAGACCATCTTAAATTATGTGTAAATTCCTGATAATTTGTAAGTTACGACTTTATGACCGTTTCTATTGTTCTTCCTCACCGTCAAAATCTTCGTCGCCACCGTCAAAATCTTCGTCGCCACCGTCAAAATCTTCGTCGCCACCGTCAAAATCTTCGTCGTTGAAATCATCAAATGTTTCCTCGACAGTTTGCAAAGTGTTCCACATCGCCCATTTAACAGCCTCGACTCCTTCACCCACTACTGACGACAGAAACATTGGCACTAGTTTATCTTCGCCAAATGTTATATTTTCTAATTTGCGACGAGTTTGGGCATCAATCGTATCGGTTTTGCTAATAGCTATTATTTTGCGTTTACGGTCGAGTGACCCGCGATATTTTGCAAGCTCATTGCAAAGTATTTCGTAATCCCGCTCAATATCGTCCGATGCAGCATCAATTAGAAACACAAGCAGGCGTGTACGTTCCACATGGCGCAAGAATTTGATTCCCAAGCCTTTACCTCGGTGCGCCCCTTCGATTAAGCCGGGAATGTCCGCAACGGAAAACGACTGTTCGTCACCCACGCGCGCAATTCCTATATTTGGCGTAAGTGTTGTAAACGGATAATCTGCGATTTTGGGCTTTGCGGCAGAAATAACCGAAATAAGAGTTGATTTTCCGGCATTCGGGAAGCCTACCAAGCCTACATCGGCTATAATTTTCAGTTCTAGTTCCGCCATAAGTTCCTCGCCCGGTCTGCCCGGTTCTGCATAGCGTGGCGCTTGATTTACCGATGTCTTAAATTCGGCATTTCCGCGCCCGCCGATTCCGCCCCGTGCAATCGTCAAGGTCTGCCCGTCGGTAGTTAAGTCACCAAGCAGGCGTTTTGTGCCTGAATCACGCACTACTGTTCCCACGGGGACTCTAACCGTAAGGTCGTTTCCGCTACGCCCTGTTTTTCGGGATTTTTCGCCGGCCGCACCATTTTGCGCGTGAAAATGCCGTCTGTAATGAAAATCCAGCAAGGTTGTCAGATGCGAATCCGCAACTAACGTTACATTGCCGCCGTTGCCGCCGTTGCCGCCGTCCGGGCCGCCTTTAGGAACGTATTTTTCACGACGAAAACTGCAATGCCCTGCACCGCCGGAGCCGGCACGAACTTCGATTATTACTTTATCAATAAATTTCATGAAAATTTTGTGAGGCGCTACTATACTGCTCTATGCCGCGTAACGAGATTTTATCATATTGCGGAATTCGATTGCGAGCGAATTATCAAGCGGTATGGCGCGGTCAATGAGAAAATTGTCGTAAATCTGCGCAGCCGCTTTCCAAGACGGGCTTGCATCAATTTCATCGACTAATTGCTGAAACACAGATTCGTCTTTTTCAAACAGTTTTTTGATGTAACGCTCACGCTTATCGCCGAGTATGGCAGAAAATTTCGGATAATGCGTTGCTTGCGCCACGGCGGATTCGTTAAACGGCTCGAATTGTTCAGTATTTATTTTCTTATCTAAATTCGACGTGTCTGCACTTGTAGAATTGTCGTTTTCATTAATAATTTCATCGTGTGTAATTATGTTAAACATCGAATATTCGATGTTTTTACCGTTTTCCGATAATTTTTCGCTTTCAAGCATTAAGGCAACAACTTCATCGGCATCAATGATTTCCGAGGCAATATTTTCGTAATTTTCTATGTTGTCGTCAATAAGTGCATCTGCTTCGGGAACGGAAATATCGTGTTCCGCCTCCGCTTTGTCGAAATGCGGCAATTCTTCCGACAGATAATTGTTCTCTATATTTTCAGGCTGTATATCTTCAATATTATCGATAAAATCTGCATCAATAATGTCAGCATTATTTTCTATGTAAATTTCAGTATCCTCTACATCGCAAACCGTATATTTTTCGTCTGTTGTTACTTCGTCGCAACGCGGCTGTTCCTCCGAAAGGCGGGCTTCGTCTGTGCAATTTTCTGCATCGGAATTTGCATTGCAAGCAGCATTGTTTTTGCAATCGTCCGAATATTCTTGCGTTAAATGTTCGTCTATTGCCTCGATTATTTCCGTAACTTTATCGAATGTTTCGGCGGCTTCTTTTGCGATATGTTCTATTTCTATCAGCGATTCTTTCAGTTCGTCGGGCGATATTACGGCAGCGTCGGGTTCGTCGAGTGCTTCAACAAACGATCGGGCAGGTTCCGGCGCAAATTTCACAGTAAATATTTTCGGTTTTTCTTTTTCTATAAATTCCGGAGCAATAAATTCTTTCGCAGCCAATACAGCCGCAAATTCGCCGGGTGCGGCAATAAATCCGCCGGATATACCATCGCTTTGTATATCTGTATTTTTTACAATTTCCGTATTTATTTCGGATAAAGTACCGACTGTATTTACAGTTTTATTTTCCGCCTCGAATTCATCAATGGTATCAAGAATATCGGTTACTATTTTCAGAAAAATAGATTCCGTTATTTCAGTACAGTTTTCATCGTGATAAAGACGCTCCATTTCTTGCGCAATAGGCTCTACGTGCTTATCGTCAAGAAAAACGACCAATGCTTCGGTTGGCATGGATTTTTCGGTGCCGAGCGAGCTGTCGGGCGAAAAGAAATCGAAAAGAGGTGCAAGTATATCAACGAATTGGCGCGGAGTCAGGTCAAAAATATAATCGTTGTCTATACTCTCAACGGCTTGCACGAGCACATCTTCAAGCAACATTTTATCTGCCGGCCGTGTGCAGTCGCCGATTATTTTCCGCACCCCTTCAATTAAATATTCGTAATCATACAAATAATTGAGCCGCATGCATATTTCTTCTGCATTTAATTCTTTGTTTTCGCCGAAAACGAACCATTTAAGCGCAATTCTTGGCCTGCATAAATAATTAAGCCGCGTCTTAACTGCATCATCTGTTATTTGAGCAAGTTCCGCATCGGAAAATATTGCCGTATTTTGCAGAGTCTTTTCAAATTGTTCGATAAAAACACTACTTGTTTCCGTTATTAAAAAATGTGGATTTTTCAACAGTTCCGAGCACATTTCCCGTGTTCTTCGTTTTATTTCGGCAGCAAAATAACGGCGATAAGCATCGGGAATGAGCGGACTTTCACTCAGAAGTGAAGCCGACGTAAATCCGTTGTGCGAGGCTGCTGTCAATTCAATGCAACCTTGCAACCGTTTTTTTTGGTCTTCGATGTATTGTTCGAACATAATCGCCGCCGAAAAATATAGATAACTTGCAAAAATACGCAATGCGTCGCTACGAACGCAAAAAGCCGCCGAGTTCCTGCGCAACAGACTCGGTAACGGTCCGCATTGCAGCCGAAATTTCTGCTTCGGTCAGTGTTTTTTCGCTTGATGCAAATTTTAGTCGCACCCCTATCGATTTTTTACCCGCACCAAGCGAACCGCCGGAAAATAAATCGAAAACAGAGGCCGAACGGAAGAACTCTCCGCCGTTGCGCTGTATAATGCCAAGTAATGCAGCCGCGCCGACGCTGTCGTCGAGCGTGAAAGCCACGTCGCGCTCTGCCACAGGAAAAGGCGATATTTTGTTGTAACGTGGATTTTCAATTTTTACGCGATAAAGTGCATCTGCGTCGAATACGGCACAAAATACAGATTGCGGCAAGTCGTATCGCTCGCGGTAATCTGCGGATATTTCTCCTACAATTCCCAGCCGGACAGTTTCGCCCGATTCTGCGGAAATCTCGACTGTAACGGAGTTTACGGTGAATCCGTTTCGTGCTGTTTCCGTAGGACGAAAAGTTGCCGCAATTCCCAAGTATTCAAGTATATCCTCGGCAGTTCCTTTTGCGTCGTAAAAATCGACACTACGCGGTTTTGCCGACCAATGCAGTTCGTTTATATTCCCCGAAAGTCCGAAAACAACGGTTTCACGCTCCTCTATTCCTGGTGTAAAAGCACGATATTCGGGCTGTGCGGTGCGGAATATTCGGCCTATTTCAAATAAAGCTACGGTCTCTGCTCCGGCACGTATATTTCCGGAAATTACGCTCAACATCGAAGGCAGTGCCGAAGTACGCAATACTGCGAACTCTTCGCCCAAAGGATTTGCTGTTGCAACTGCTTTTTCACCGTTAAGCGCGGCGGTTTCCGCATCGGTAAAGTTGTAGCAGTAAATCTGATTAAAGCCGCGATGTGCCAAGAACTTACGAATAATTTCACGCATTTCAGGCGATGCAAAATCTGCCGTGATTTCGATTGTATTAGGCGCGGTATACACTGTTGACGGTTCTATTTTGTCGTAAAAATACAATCGTGCAATTTCCTCGACAAGGTCAATTTCCCGATCCATATCCACGCGCCACGAAGGAGCAATTACGGTCAGTTCACTTTCGGTTTCCGAAATGATTTCGAAACCAAGTCCAACGATAAAATCACGCATTTTCGGCGGCTCGATATCAACACCCAACAATTCTGTTGCACGACGATAGCGCAACGTAATCTCCGGCGGCGCAATAGGTGCTGGATACAAATCTATACGCCCGGCATCAACGCTTCCGCAGCCGAGTTCGGCTATCATGGTTGCGGCCAGATCCAGAGCGTAAATAATGTTTGCGTCGTAATCCACTCCGCGTTCGAAGCGATGCGAAGCGTCTGTACTCAATCCTAATTTTTTTGCTGTTCTACGTATGGAAGAAGGCTGAAAATAAGCCGATTCAAGTGCTATTACGGTTGTTTCGCCGGTTATTTCGCTGTTTTTACCGCCCATTACTCCGGCAATGGCAATTGGCTTTTCTGCATCGCAAATAACCGTCATTGCTTCATCTAAAATTCGCTCTTTTCCGTCGAGCGTAATAAATTTTTCGCCGTTTCCAGCTGTTTTTACAATGATTTTTCCTTGTGCAATTTTACCGTAATCAAATGCGTGCAAAGGCTGCCCGCAGCGCGCCATCACATAGTTTGTAACATCAACCGCTATATTGCGCGGACGGAATCCGAGCGAAATAAGCAGCCGCCGCAACCATTCCGGCGATTCGCCGATGCTAACACCGCGTATAATGCGCACAGCATAGCGCGGACATTTTTCTGCATCCGATATTTCCGCCGAAAGACTGTTTTCAATTTGTCGTGCATTATTTTCCGGTACTGTTGCTTTAGCCACTTTAAAATCTATTCCGGCGAAAGCCGCCAAATCTCGCGCTATACCGATATGACTTAAACAGTCTGCACGATTCGCCGTCAGGCTTACATCAAAAACAACATCGTTTTCGCCAAGATAGTCGGCTAACGGCAGTCCGACGGGTGCGTCGTCGGGCAACACCCATATCCCGTCGCTTTCGTCGGCAATTCCAAGCTCGGCTTTGCTGCAAATCATACCGGACGAATGTTCGCCTCGAATAATACGCTCGCCTATTTCCAAGCCGTTCGACGGAACTACGGCTCCGGGCAATGCGACTATTACGCGCTGTCCGGCAGCCACATTAGGCGCACCACAGATTATCCGCCGCGACGCACCGCCTACGGTTGCCTCGCAAACAGAAAGTTTCTTGGCATCGCGATGTTTTTCTTTCGCAAGTATTTCGCCGATGAAAAAATTTTCGTAGCGGGTACGTTGATATTCTACCGCGTCTACTTCAATTCCAAGCATAGTAAGTATATCGGCTGTTTGCGCAGGCGTATACGGTATTGCGGCAAATTCAAGCAAGGCATTATAGGAAATTTTCATGCAGGAGTAATTATTTTTCGGGATTATTTTGTTTTCTGTTGTTCAGAGAGAATTTTGCGTACAATTTCCGCATCTGCCGGTGTATCAACCGCGTACAAAGTCGTCTCACATTCTACGCAATAATAAGACGCGCCGTATTCAAGCAAACGTAATTGTTCAAGGCTTTCGGCAAGTTCCAACGGCGAAGGCGGCAACGATGCGAAGCGTTCCAATGCCTTGCGACGATAGGCGTAAAGTCCTATGTGCTTAAAATACAGACCACTGTCAATACAATCTTTTGGCATTGCGCCGCGAATATGCGGAATTACAGACCTTGAGAAATACAAAGCCCGACCGTTTTTTGCGATTGCGACTTTCACAACTGCCGGATTTTCGAGTTCTTCCGTTGAGCGAACACGTGCTACCGGCGTAGTAACATCAGCACCGCTTTCCACGGCGGCACGTGCCAAATCATCAATCAGCGATGACTTTAGCAACGGTTCGTCGCCCTGAATATTCACGATAATGTCTGCAGAAATATTCGCTGTTTGTAAGGCGGCAAATATTCTGTCCGTGCCGGAAGGGAAATCACCTTCGGGCATAATTGCAACGGCTCCGGCCTTTTCCGCTTCTTGAGCAATACGCTCATCGTCGGTAGCCACAATTATTTGGCTCAAAGAGTTTGCGTACATTGCAGCCTCGACAACGCGGTGAATCATGGTTTTACCGGCAATATCCGCAAGCGGTTTGCCCGGAAAGCGCGACGCACCGTATCGCGCCGGAATTGCCCCTATTATGCGCGTATTATTCATCTCGTTGCGCTCCGTCCAATATCACCACAAATTCGCCTCGCGGCTCTGTACGAGTAAAATGCGCGGCTAATTCAGCCAGAGTGCCACGCAGTATTTCTTCGTGCAATTTCGTCAGCTCACGCGCTGCACAACATTTTCTGGAAGGTTCGCAAAGCGATGTAAGTTCATTTAACAAAACCGTTAAGCGATGCGGAGATTCGTACAAAATGCTTACGGTTGCCGTTTCGGATACTCGCTTTAGGAATGAAGCACGTCCTTTTTTATACGGCGGAAATCCAAAAAACGTAAATTCCGAGCAATCAAATCCGCTTGCTGATAGCGCGGGAACAAAAGCCGTTGCGCCCGGCAGAGGTACAATTTCTACTCCTGCGGAAATCGCGGCAGCCACGATTCGTGCGCCCGGGTCGGATATTAGCGGCGAACCGGCATCACTCGCCAAAACCACAGATTTACCGGCTTTTATCTCTGCTGCAACCAGCTCCGACTGACGCGCTTCGTTATGCTCGTGCGCACTTGCCAAGCGTTGCGGCACTATTCCGTAAATCTTTAACAATTTTCCGGTTACGCGGGTGTCTTCACAAAAAACAATATCGGCTGCACGCAGAGTTTTAAGTCCGCGTACAGTAATATCGTCTATATTGCCGATAGGTGTCGGAACAATATACAAAGCCGGTTTCAGAGTAAATATTTTTTCAGACATCAGTTGCCGTACACTTGTATTTTAGGCATAAAATCCGAATAGGAAGCAGCGCAATAAAGCGCAAATTTACCGTTTATTGGGCGTTGTAAAAGCATTATTTCTCAAATAGCGTTGTTTTCCGAACGTCATAATACATCAAAAAACGCCTTAAGAACAAGAATCAGCCTTAAATGAGTATAATCGAGCCAATGTCTCCCGCTTTCAAAAAGCCGCAAATATCCGTCAAGTCCTCTCGCAAGCAAGCGTCTTTTATATTGAAATATTATCGTCCGCATCTGCTGAAAACAATTCTTTCACTTACGATAATGTTGCTGGCAACAGGTGTTGCTCTGCTTTATCCGAAGTTACTCGGTTTAATTTTCGATGCTGTTTTACATCCTGAACGCGCACCCATGACCGTAGCTACGCTTGCTTGGTCGCTGGCGGGGCTACTCATCGTTCCGGCCGTAATTCGCTATTATTTTTCAATACAATTAGTTCGCATTACCGAAAATATTATTGCCGAAATACGCTCTGCCACTTTCGGGCATATCTTACGGCTCCCGATGTCGTTTTTTGCCGAGAATCGCGTTGGCGAGTTAATATCGCGCATAAAAAACGACTTGGCTGCAATACAAGAAACTCTGACTTTCACTATGCTCGAGATGCTGCGGCAAACCATTTTTTTGTTTGGCGGCATAATTTTCATAATGACGCAGAGTTTGCCGCTTACAATACCTATTCTGATAGCAATGCCCGTTCTCATAGCAATTGCAGTGCTGTTCGGGCGTAAAATACGTATTTACAGCCGCCGCACTCAAGACGCTTTGGCGGCTTCGGCGACGATAACGGAAGAGGCTCTTCAGGCAATAGTCAGCGTAAAATCTTATTCTAACGAAACTTATGAAACCACACGCTATCTCGGTGCGCTTAATGTTACGGTGGAACTTGCAGTGGCCACGGCAAAACTCCGTTCGGCTTTCGTTTCATTCGTCATTTTTGCATTTTTCGGGGGAATTGCCGGCGTTGTATGGTACGGCGTTTCACTTGTTCGCGCAGGCGATATTACTTTGGGAGATTTTGCCACATTTCTGATATACGCAATGTTCGTAGGCGGCGCGATGGGAAGTTTCGCCGAGCTGTTCGGGCAAGTTCAAAAGGCATTAGGCGCAACCGGCCGTGTTCAAGAAATACTTGATATGAAAACCGAACCAACAAAAGAAAGCGATGCTTCGATTACTCTTCGCTCCGTGCGCTTCGAACGTGTCAGTTTCGTTTATTCCACTCGACGCGACGCACCGGCTTTGCGCGATGTTTCATTCGAGCTTCGCGCCGGCGAACGTATAGCATTCGTAGGCGAAAGCGGTGCCGGAAAAACTACAACGGCCGCACTTATACAAAGACTTTACGAGCCGTCGGCCGGACGTATTTTCTATGACGAAACCTCGTCGGCCGAATTATCTCTTGCAGACACTCGCCGCAATATAGGCGCAGTTCCGCAAGACATAGTTCTGTTCGGCGGAACTATTGCCGAGAATATTCGCTACGGCAATTTAGATGCCGGCGATGAAGAAGTGTGGCGTGCGGCCGAGCTTGCGAATGCCGCCGAATTTATCGAAAGGCTTCCCGACGGACTTCAAACCATAGTCGGCGAGCGCGGCGTACAACTTTCCGGCGGGCAACGTCAAAGAATAGCGATAGCACGCGCAATACTGAAGAACCCGCCTATACTTATTCTCGATGAAGCAACAAGCTCTCTCGATTCACAGTCAGAATACCTTATTCAAGAAGCCATAGAGCGTTTAGCCGTCAATCGTGCCACCGTTATTATTGCACACCGCCTTTCTACCGTAAGACGTTGCGACAGGATTTACGTGTTCAGCGGCGGCAGAATCGTGGAACACGGCACCCACGACGAACTTTCTGCAAATCCGGACAGCATTTACGCCAATTTATCCAGACTTCAATTCTCATAAAAAACTAATGATTTGCTTTTTCAAAAAAAAGAATGCGTAGAGCTGCAAGAAAAAGATACAGAGCTACCGGGCAACTATTTTCTACTCGTTACGAATCATTTTGCAATTTTCGAATATGGAAATTCAGAGTCGGCAGGGCAACCGACTCGTCTTTATAGTTCGATATATTCTCGAAAAAGGAGAGTACCACTTTACGGCGATCCTCCTTATTGCGGTAAAACATAGTATTTATTATTTTCTTGCTCATAAATTTCCATACGCTTGTTCTTTCGGTTTTTGTCTGCTCAAAACCATATACCCCAATATTCCACCAACGATAGATGCTACAAAAATTCCAACTTTTGCTTGTACTTTATACTCTTCATGTGAGAATGCCAATTCGGTTACAAACAAAGACATCGTGAATCCTATTGAAGCCAACAAGCCCAATCCTAAAAGGTTTTTCAGGTTCATTCCTTCCGGAAACAGAGCAACTTTAAACTTTACAGCGAGCCAAGTGAAGCCGACCACTCCCACAACTTTTCCTACTAATAATCCCAAAGCCACTCCTATAGCCACATTGGTATTGAATAA
>JAANMU010001140.1_pt1 | contig 26283 bp, 19 predicted proteins | sample 7279701 | NCBI WGS metagenome assembly JAANMU01 (sample SAMN14094539, study PRJNA606508) | bioreactor metagenome | isolation source: A lab-scale SPAN reactor treating ammonium-rich wastewater day 57 | place: Ireland: Galway | collected 2017-03-13 | reverse complement strand
GGCGCCCAAGAAGACGTTGTCCGAAATGTTCGGCACGTCAATCCGATGGCTCGCATTCTGAGGATAGGTCGCCGGCGCGTCCCCAAAGTCCAGGTCCTGTTGCGAGGTGACATTAATGTCTACCAACCGGGGATCGCTGGGGCCGTCAACATTGTCGTCCAGGACAATACGTATGGTGCGCTGATTGTCGGGATTGTGGGAAGTGTTTTGATACGCCAGCCGTTCTAACAAAGCTTCGACGGCGGGCGGGCTGGCGTTGGCCGTCAGGTCAACGATGAGGGGGCTCCCCCCATCGCCATCAGAAACCACAGTGCCGATCACGTTGCCTAGATAACTAATCTCGCTTCCTACGGGAAGCACCAAGCCCGTCGGATTATCGGGGACGGCGTTGGCCGGATTGGTGTCGATCGTAATATCTCCACTCGGCAAGAAGCCCAACTGATCTTGGCCTGCGTTGGGACTGGAGGGAGTTTCGTAGTCAATTGTGATCGAGCCGCCCTCCCAACTCGTCGTGTCATCAAGGACAGTGACGGTGGTGTCAATGAAGTCAGGGGCGGCGTTAATCGTGTTTTCATCGAATCCCACAGTCGCGTCGAGATCCTCCAGCACCGGGACGGTGGCTAGCAGTTGTCGGGCTTCGAGGGTTTCCAGCCGCAGGCGGTTGCGTTGGGGGCGGCGGGCTTTGGTTTTGCGATTGTTTGCGAAGAAGCGATTGCGGAAGCGAGTGGGCCGTTTGGGCGAGGACATACGAGGCTCCAATTTCCTAGGAAACGACTACGAACGATGAATCAACAAGGCGCGAAAGTAGACAGCGTAGCGGTTGGAGCGTCCCTGCTCGGCCTTCCCAAGTCACAGACTAGGGAATGTGGGGATTTTATGCCCCGCGTTATTGTGATTGCGATTGTAGGGACGCACTACGGAGAGTCTCGGGACGCTCTCAGGCGCATTTCTGGGGGGTAAGAACGCCTCCCAGCTCGGGATTCGTGCCATCTTTCGCCGGTCGATGGTGGCCCAACACATCGTTCCAGGGAAAAAATGCAGTCCTTACGGGCTAATCACAATGCGCCGTAAGTTAGGGTTGGTGAAAGTCTAATTAACGCGCCCCAGGCATTGCAAGCAAAAGGAACAGAAAAGGAAAAAAATAGTTGATCCGTTTTTTAGAAAACGACCACGGAGGAAACGCGGATGGAGCACCGTGGAAGAGTAACAAGCGGGAAAACATGTTGTGTTTTTCCGCCCGTATTTTGTCCGTGGGTCATTTGTGGTTCCGGCAGGAAGCAGCAAGGCGGTGGCGCGGACGTCCGAGAGGTTGTGAATGTTTCGGCGTGTAGGTCCCGTCTGCCGGACGGGACCTTCCACTGCCGCGGCGTTGTGGCGGTTCGGCGCGCAGAATGTCCCGCTCGGCAAGCGGGACCTACCAAAGATTCACGATCTCTGAGAACCAGCCGGGCCTTCCGGAGACAAGTTTGTCTCCGGCTATTGCCCTTCAATTGGCCAGCTTTACTGACTCTTGTCTCCTTCCTCTACAGCGGCGGGTCGGCGATGCTGCAAAAAACGGGTCCGGCTCCTGGCGGAAGTGTTCTTCTTCGGGGGGGCCAGTAGCGCTCCGGCGGCGGGCCGAAACGGACCAGGGCCTTGCGCGTGGTGCGAGTGTTGCAGCCGGTCTGGCCCCACGGGCCGGCCAGCTTGTACGGGAACAGCCCCGAGCCGCAGAGGGTGCGCCCGTTTGCCCGGCGCTCCAAGTATTCCACCAGCAAGGCGGCGACGTGGGCCGTACCGAACGGCAGCGGGCCGCGGTCCAGGGCCTCGGGAAAGTACTCGGTCCGATTGACTGCGGTGTCTTCCTTGAGCGCTTTGGCGCGGATCAGCGGGGCGAGCAAGGACGTCAATTCGGGATGTTTGGGGTGAAGTCCCGAAAGTCCGGAGGGTCGCGATTCCAAGCGAGCGCCGTCCCTGGGTGGTTGGGCATAATGAGTTGGTTGCGTTTGCCGCCCCGCGTAACGCATCTCCTTATCTAGCACCCGCACGCCGGGCGGTACAGGGACGCTCTCGGAGCGCACTGGGACGCGAAGGAACGGAGGCTGATTTCTTTAAGAAGGGGGGACGGCACAGAAAATTGAACTCGACGCAGCGGCGGCTCGTGGGTACCTTGTGGCCCCTCGGCGGCCACCTGCGCCCTCTCTGCGGACCGGAGTGGAGGTGAGCAAAATGCGGACTTTTGCGTAATGGAAACCCAGCCATGAATCGTGCGGCTCGCTCTTTCCAGCCTGCGTTTACGACGCGCGGCGCCACGTCGTGGACATGGGACGAGGCGCTGCTGCGATGCAGCGACGCCGCCCTGGCCGGCGTGGTGTTCGTGGCCCCCTTGTTTATGGGAGGGCGGCATCCCGTCGGCAAATTCGTATATGTGCTGCTGGTGTGCGTAGCCGCCGCGGCGTGGTGCTTGCGGCAGTGCGTGCTCAAGGAAGCAACTTGGCGAAAATCGGGCGCCGAATGGTTGATTTTGGCGGGAGCGCTGCTGTTGCTGGTGCAACTGGCGGCGCTTCCCGTGGGGTTGTTGGGCCGCCTTTCGCCCGGCGTTGTGGAGTTGTTGCCGCTGTGGCAGGCCGACGCGGACGTTCCGGTGCAGTTAGGTTCGTGGCGCACGCTTTCGTTAACGCCCCGGGAAACCCGTGCGGGCCTGGTGATTTTTCTTGCCCACGCGCTGCTGTTTCTGACGGTGGTGCAGCGAATCCAGTTGCGTCAGGATGTGGAGCGGCTCTTGGGTTGGCTGGCCCTGGCGTGTGCGGGCATGGCCGCCTTGGGGCTGCTGCAATACTTTGCGGGGAACGGCAAGTTCTTGTGGATCTACACGCATCCTTCGCGCACCACGGAAAACGCCGTCAAAGGTGCATTTCACAACCAGAACCACCTGGCGAACTTCCTGGCGCTGGGAATTGGAGCGCTGCTCTGGCTGACCCGCCGGCGCTTTGAGGAGCAGAAAGCCGCTGCCGGTCCGCCCGGTGCGGTCCGCCGCTACGATTGGAAGCGAGAAGCGCCGTCGTTCCTGCTCGCCGCGGCGCTGGCCGGGGTGGGGCTGGCGGGTTTGCTCACGTACTCTCGGGGCGGGGTGGTCGCGCTCTTGGTGGCGGTCGCCGTTTGCGTGGGCATTTACGCCTGGAAGAAACTGCTCGGTCCTAAGTCGGTAATCGGCCTAGGGGTTGTGGGCGTGGCGGCGTCGATCGCGATCCTGGGTTACGGGTACGAGCCGCTCATGCGCCGGTTGGGCACCTTTCAGGAAGCGGAATCGCTGGACGATCTGAGCCATGCTCGGATGTTGCTGTGGAAAGCCATGTTACAAGCGACCGAGCGTCATCCGGTCTTAGGCGCCGGCGTGGGAAGTCACCTGGAGGTGTACCCGACGTATCTCGAAGAGCACGTACGGGTGCAGTTCAGCCACGGGGAAAATGGCTACTTGCAAGTGCTCTTAGAGACGGGCGTGGTGGGCCTGGGTCTCCTGGCGACGGGCATGGGGGTCGGTTTTTATTGGTGTCTTGGCGCCTTGCGGCGCGGCGACGGGGTGAGCGTGGCTTGCGTGGCGCCGGTGCTTGGCGGGCTGGCCGCCAGCGCGGCCCACTCGGTCGGCGATTTTGTCTGGTACATTCCGGGCTGCATGTCGCTCACCGTGATTCTTCTGGCGCTGGCGTGCCGACTACACCAGCTTACCGCGCAGGAGGTGGCGGAAGACTCGGTAGTGCCGAGTGTGCGGCTACCGCAGTGGGCGTGGATCGGCGCCACAGCGGTGGTGCTGGCGCTCTCGCTGGCCATGGTCAAGGACCGTTGGGCGCCGGCCCTGGCCGGACCGCATTGGGACCGGTACATCGCACTGTCGTTGCGCGCCGCAGGCAAGTCGGTGTGGTCGTCGCCGGAAGAGCGCATCGCGGCCAATAGCGCCGGTCTGACCGAGCGGTTAATGGAGCATCTTGACGCGGCGCTGGCGCGGGACCCAGACAATGCGCGGGCCAACTATCGCATGGCGGTGGTTTGCTTGCGGATGTTCGATATCCGGCAAAAGAGCGGCCCCAACGCCATGGATCTGACACAAATCCGCGACGCCGCGTTGGCGTCGAATTTCACTTCGCGGGAAGAGCAGGACCGTTGGCTGACGGCGGCCGTGGGCGAAAATCGCCGCTATTTAGACCGCGCCGCGGCGTGCCTGCGCCGCGCGCTGCGATTGTGCCCGCTCGAGGGCGAAGCCTACATTCATTTGGCCGAGATGGCTTTCCTGGAGGGCCTGGGACACGCCGAGAAGCACGCCCTGGTGGAGCAGGCCGAACTTCTCCGTCCCTACGAAGGGACGGTCCTAATGGCGGTCGGACAGGAGGCGGCCCTTGAGGGCGACTTGGAGCGGGCCTTGCACTACTGGAAACGGGCCTTCCACCAAGACCCCAATTCGCAACAGCGCGTGGTGGATCTCTTGGCGGGCGGCGTCTCGGGAATCCAGTTCTTTGAGCTGATGGAGCCTGACTTGATGGGCTTGGCGCGCGTCTACCAACGGTATCGCGAGCTGAACCGCCACGATGACGCGGCCTGGGTGGGCCGCCGCTACGCGGCGGCCTTGGAGGAGCAGGCTCACGGTCAAAAGGGGGCGGTCGCGGCCCGGCGCTGGTATAGCGCTTCGGAAGTCTACCGGTTTCTCCAAGAGCCGGAACACGCGGTGGTTTGCCTGGAGCACGCGCTGCGCGCCACGCCGGGTGACTTGATGCTTCGCCGGACGTTGGGTTTTCGCTTGCTGGAGAGCCATCGCTACGACGAAGCCTCTGAGCAGTTCCGTTGGTGCTTGCGTCACAACCCTGACGACGAATCCGCGCAAGCCGGTCTCACGCGGACCATGCGCGAAAAAGGCGCCCCCAGCGTCGCTCGCCAACCCAGAAATAAGGCCAGAACGCAGTAAAAGCCAAGCGGGGATTGCGGGCTTTCCAAGGTGATCGGGGCGTCGTTTACTGGAGGAGAATTCGCCTTGGGGAACCGGACAGCAACTTGGGAACCCGTTCTCTGCAGGAGCTGCGAGGTGAGGAGCTTGGGAGTTTATGAGAGCGATCTGGCTTATGTCCACGATCGCGGCTTTGGCGGATTTGCGCGGGGATCGGCGCCTGGCCTGCTTGGGGAATTGCGTGCGGCGGGAATTGGTGAGGGGCGGATCGTGGATCTGGGCTGCGGGAGCGGGATTTGGGCCGGGGAGCTTGTGGATGCTGGGTATCGAGTTGTGGGCGTGGACATCTCGCGGGCGATGATCGAGCTGGCGCAGAGGCGGGTTCCGGAAGCGGAATTGCACGTCGGATCCTTCTTGCAGTTTCGCATCCCGTCCTGCCGGGCGGTGACGGCGCTGGGGGAAGTCTTCAACTACTTATTCGATGTTGACCATTCGTTGCAATCGTTGCAGGCGGTGCGCGGGAACGCCTTCGATGCGCTTTTGCCCGGTGGCCTGCTGATTTTTGACGTGGCCGAGCCGGGTCGCTGCCGTGGACGCACGCAGGGATTCACGGAAGGCGAGGATTGGACCTGCCTGGTCGAGTATCAGCACGACGAACCGAAGCAGCAGCTCACCCGCCGCATCGTGACGTTCCGAAAACTCGGAGACGTTTACCGGCGCCACGAGGAAACGCACCGTCAACAACTGTTTGAGGAACGCCGCGTCGCTCACATTTTGGAGAGCATCGGCTTCCAAGTGCGGCCGGTGCGTAGTTATGGCGATTATCGGCTGGCCGAGGGCGTAGCCGGTTTCGTGGCGAGGAAACCGTAGTCGGGAGTCTCGACCAGCAGCGCCGCTTGGCTCGACGTGCTCGGTTCGGCGTGGAGTAGCGCCGCCCGCATACCTACGTCTACCCCTGGTGGAAGGCGGCTTGCGGTGGACTAACCTGGAGACTTGCGCCGCTCGCCACGGGGTGGCGCCTGTCCGACGCTGGCCCTTCTCGGGCCTTGGGAGCAGGGCTGACGCGATGACAGGAGACGCGACAATGCATGGCCCCTCGCCGAATAACCCGTATCCGATGGTCGGCTTCCCGCAAGTCGGGTTCTTGAAACCGCTGGTGACGAACCTGAATATCGTAATCGGCGATTACACCTACTACGATGATCCCGAGGGCCCGGAGCAGTTCGAGAAAAACAATGTCTTGTATCACTACCCGTTTGTGGGCGACAAACTGGTGATTGGGAAGTTCTGCGCCTTGGCCCGCGGCGTCCGCTTCATCATGAACGGGGCCAACCACAAGCTGAGCGGGTTCTCCACATACCCCTTCCAAATCTTCGGGAACGGGTGGGAGGCGGTGACGCCCGAACCGGGCGAACTGCCGTACAAGGGAGATACCGTGGTCGGGAACGATGTGTGGCTGGGTTACGACGCCATGGTGATGCCGGGCGTTCAGATTGGCGACGGGGCGATTGTCGCCGCGCGGGCGGTGGTCACGCGGGACGTGCCGCCGTATGCGGTTGTCGGCGGCAACCCGGCCAAGGTAGTCAAACAACGGTTCTCCGAGGAGGTGGTTGCCGAATTGCTGGCGATCCGCTGGTGGGACTGGCCAGTCGAAAAGATCACGCGCAACCTGCACGCGATCGTTGGCGCCGACTCGTCCGCGCTGCGAAAGGCTTGAAGCCAGCCGCGGAGCGCCTGCGTGCATAGCGTTCTCGGAGAGATGCGGCGCGCGAGTCGCGCAACGCCAGAAAGAGACCGCCGTCCAGGGGGCGCTCGCGACACACACTCTGGGGCGGCGTGTTGCGTTATGGCCGAGACTTACCTGCCTGGGTAACCATCAAGGTAGTTAAGTAACGAGAGCGGGAATCCGCCGGGGAATTGGCGCATTGGTCCTCGTGGAATTCCGCCGCATCGAGGAAAACCGCGAGCCGGCTCTTCAGCCCAAGAACAGGACGGCGCCGCCAACAAGCAACAGCAGAACGCCGCCGATCCCCAGGAGCAATAGGGCGGTGGTCAGGAGCGCCGATTCTCGGTCATAGAGGCCGTGCTGTTTTGCGAGCGCCGCGACCGTTCGCTTGGCCTCGCGATGGCCCGCTCCGGTTCGTTTTTGGTAGATCCGGATCGCTTCGCGCTTCTCGCCCATCCGTAGCGAGGGCAATAACTCCGCCGCTAGTTGCGCATCGAGAGCTTGTGGCATCGGCAGGCCGCGCCCCGCCTGAAAGGCCTCAACCGCCTTTTTGGAAGCCATCAAGCTGGCCCCGGTTCGATCTTTGTATCGCTTCACAGCTTGGATCTTCTGGCCTTGCCGGAGCAATTCCCCAAGCTCGGCCGCCAACGCGTCGTCCATGCCGCTTGTGGCCGACAACGCGGGAGGCTGAAGGCTGGCGCCGCGTTCGATGGCTTCCACGGCATTCTTGGCCTCGGTCAAACTGGTCGCCGTGGCGTCCTTGTAGCGATTGATCGCTTGGAGCGTCTTGCCTTCCGCAAGTAACTGGCGCAACTCGGCTTCCAAACCGGTTAAATCCAAGTGGGGAGAGGCGCTGATGGCCGCCCCGCAATTGGGACACGGGTGGGCGTTATCGGGGGCCTGGTGGCCGCAGTACGGGCATGAGGACATGCAACGATGCTCCGATGACGACAAGAGCCGGAAACGAATGCCCCAGGGCCGGAAATCCAGGATGTCGGCCTGGCACGGCGAGCAAAGCGTTTCGCAGGTAAGCGACACCCCCGCCCGGGAAAGGTTCGGCAAGGCCGTCTCCAGAACAAGATTTTGCCCGCGCGAGCGAATAACCTGTTGTGCCCGCGGAGGGACCGTTGGTGAACTTTCCCGCGCGTTGCGTGTCTTGTGGGTGCGTGTTCCAGGGTTGAGTGCGGGCAAGTCAAGCCGGACCGCATTCTTGTGGCGATTTCTCTTCTCTGATTTCAGGAGGCGGTCATGGCGGTTGCTCTTCCTCAATTGCGCGTCGGCGAGCCTGTACGTCACGAGTCCCTGTCGGTGTTTCCGCTGTTTGCCGAGCCGGACGGCGAGGTCAATTACCTGTTGGCGGATGAGGCCATCGCTTCCGAAGCCGTGGTCGTCCAGGAAGTTAGCGAAGGCGGCTCCGTGCCGCAGCTTATCGTCGAGAACCTGGGCGACGTTCGGGTGCTGTTCCTTGAAGGCGAGGAACTGGTGGGCGCCAAGCAGAACCGGATCCTGAACACTTCGGTGCTGGCCCCGGCTAAAAGCAAGCTGAAAATCCCGGTGTCGTGCGTGGAGCAGGGCCGCTGGGGGTACAAGTCCCGGCATTTTGGGTCGAGCGGGTCGCATTCTTCGTCCAAGTTGCGGCGAACGCTCAAAGCTTCGGTCAACCGTTCCGCCAAGCTGCACGGCAGCCACGCTTCGGACCAGGGCGCGGTGTGGAGCGAAGTGCGGTCGATGCACGCATCGCACGGCGTGGAATCGGCCACGACGGCTATGTCGGATGTCTTCCAGCGGCACGCCAACCAGGTTGCCGAATTTCAAGACAAGCTGCCCTACGTCGAGGGAGCCTGCGGCATGGCGGTGGCCGTGGCGGAGCGGATTGTGGCCGTCGATGTGTTCGACAAGCCCGCAACCTGCCAGAAGGTGTGGCGCCGGCTGCTTTCTGGGGTGGTGTTCGACGCCTTGGAAGCGAAGACGAGCGACCAACAGCCGCAGATTGGCGACGTGGAGCGCTTGCTGGCCTCGACGCGCGCGGCGAATTGGGAGCAAAACCCCGCCGTGGGCGAAGGCGAAGAATACCGGGCCGAGTTCGAGCAAGACCACGCCTCGGCCTTGGCCTTGGCGGGAACCGTGGTGCATGGAAGCGTGGTCGCGGGGTAATTGCTCGCACTCCTTTCGAGGTCGCGAGCGTCGGACGGCCTCCGCCACGGCGACCAGCGGCGGCCGTGGCGGGTGGTCCTGAAACGGGCGGCGGCGTTAGTGCTTGTAGACCTTGTGCTGCGGGCGGCCGGCCAGGATTTGCTCTTTGCCCCAGTTGGTCACGTCGCGGAACTCCTGGCTGCGAATGAAGTCCAAGAAGGCTTGCTCCTCGGACCATTCGCTGGTGATGAGGTACGAGGCATCGTCGCTTACGTCTTTCCAGAGTGTTGACGAGGTATGCCCAGGAGCGTTGTTCAACGCGCCGATCACGGCTTGAAACTTGTCTTCAAAATCCTTTTGCTTTCCCGGAATTACGCGGTAATTCATTCCCACGGTGATCACTGGCTGGCTCCCTTGCAGGCGATAAAACGAAGAGGTGTTTGGTAACCACTCTCCAGCCTACCCGATTTCGCCCGCCGCGGGACGGGTGGCGTGCGCCACGTTGTTGGAAACGCCGCGCTCGTTGCTGGGTTGAGGTCCGCCCGCGAGGGATGTTTTCGGGGCGTTCAGAGGGCGGTTCAGGAACCGTCGTTCGACCAGCTCGTAAAACAGCACCGCGCCGGGGAGGGACGCCAGCAGGCAGACGGGGACGACAATCGTCGCCACCTGCCATTCGCTATGCATGCCCCGGTAAGCAAGCCAACTGGAGACGACAACCACCACCAGGTAATGGGTTAAGTAGATGCTGTACGAGCGCTGACCGCACCAGCGCAGCGGCGCAAAGACCCAGTGTCGGGCCACCGGTTCGTCCCATTTCCGCAGGAACATCAACGCCACGGCAAACGCGCACGCGACAAAGAGATATTCGCCTTGATGTTTTTGGACAGGATCGCTGGCCAGGATTCGCTCCGCCGCTCCATAAAACATGCCGAGCAGAAATACGGCCAGTGTCCACCTGCGGCGGTGCGCGTCGCTGCAATTGAGGGCATGGTAGACCAGAATACCGGCTGCAAACAGGGTCCAGTGTCCGTCCCAAAAGAAGCCGTTATGGCTCATGCCGAACCAGGGCAAGGCATGGCGGGCGACAATCACCGCGACCGTGAGCCAGGCGGCGGCCTGGAAGAACCGCCGCGGCGCCAGCGCCAACAGCACGCCGGTCACAAAATAGAACTGTTCCTCATAGCACAAGGTCCACGTATTGGGCATCAGGTACGCCGACTCGCCCCCGCCCCAGTGATGGCGCCACGATTCGATGGCCAAAAAGTTCCCCAGCCACTGCCAGATCGAAAGGGTCGAGAGGTCGTGCAACTGGGCGCACTCGGCGCGCACCAGGGGAATGTTGGTCATGGCCCAGGTGTACAGCGCGGCCATCCCGCACATGATCCACAGGGGTGGATAGATGCGGCGGGCGCGGCGGACGAAATAATCCCGCAGCGAGTGCGGCCGGCGCCGTAGCGAATCAACACTGGCCGCGATACAGTAGCCGCTAATGACAAAGAAAATCGGCACGCCCAACCAGCAATGCCGGATGGCGTACAGCGGCAATCCCGCCCAGGTCCACGTTGACGTGTCGGCGATACGGAAGTGATAGTCGCCGTAAAAGGTTGCATGGTACAAGACCAGCATAATGCAGGCCGCCCCGCGCCACAGGTCGAGCGAATAATATCGCGTGTTGGCCGGTTTGGGAGGCAGAGGCGCGGGAGCGCGAACCTGGCGTTTCTCGGCAATGCCCGAGTCCCGCGCCGCGTCCGCCCGGCGCGTTTCGGGTGAAACGGCCCGCGGCGTATCGCCAGCGTCGACCGAAGTCCCGTCAAGGACCGCCGCCTGGTGGGTATCGAGTGTCGGGGGATAAAGGGGCGCCATGCGGAACGTGCCGTCGGGGTATCAACCGATGAGCGGGAGGCGAGCTATTCTGATTGCGGCGAAAGTTGCGGAGCTTTGGATTTCGCCTAAAGCCCGCAAGTTCAGCTACGGTCAAGCGTCATGTTCGCCCATCGCGGTTCGGCGGCGTCGCCGTGAGAACGCCGACCGAAACTTGTCAACTTAGTCACATTCGGCGCCGCGAGTCTTCTTTACCAGCGCGTCGGACCGGCGATTCGCAAAAGGGTGAACAAGTCACCGCAGGCCGCTTTTCTCCAGGCCCGCCCGAATCCAATCTTTGACTGCGTCGCCCGTGACCCAGGCGGTATGGAGCATGCGCGGCCCGATCCGCGGCGCGACAACGCGAATTGTCCATAACGGATGGCCTTTCGCGCCCATGCGGTGCTTGTATTCTTCGTCGCCCCGGAGGAAATCGAACGTCGTGTGCCCCAGGGTGATCGCGCGCTTGATGGATTCGGAATGCACTAGCCAACCGGGACTTTCGGCGCGCTTCGCGGGATCGATGCCAACCTGGTAGGCGTAGGTCGCGCCCCCGCCGAGGAATCCCAACTGCGCCGCCAACGGAGCGCCCTCGTGCTCAATCCATAACAGTTCCAGCGCGCCGCGCTCGCTGAACGCCTCTGCCGCTTCCCAGGCAAAACCGGCAAATCGCGGACTTGCGAAGCAGCCCGCCTGCCCCAATTCGCGGCGCCGGCGTTGGTGCAGATCGACCAGGATCGCCCATGCCCGCGTCAGGTCGTCGCCGCTTGTCGCCACGTGGGTTGAAACCCGGCCTGGTTGGACCATTCGTTCCTGCAAGACGCGCACATGGCGGCGGTTCGGTTTGGATAGCTGGCGGCGATAGCCCTCCCAACTGTCCGGCAGGGGGATGCGCCACAGGTGGACGTCGCTCCGGGCATGCACCACGCAGCCGTTTTGTTTCAAGTGCTGAAGCAACTGCGTCATCGCGCCGTCGTTCGCCGCGATCCCATCCAGGTGCAGCATGTCCCAACCGTCGTCGCCCGCGCGTTGATTGGCAGCCAGTAGCCACTCGGCCAGGGCCGCAGTCACCGGCGCCTGGTCTTCTTCAGCGCAGAGAACGGTCAGATAATCGCTGCACGTCTCTCCGGATCCAAGGAACTGCACAACGTTCCCGAAAGCCGAGACGTGCCGCCGGCGCCAAGGGGCAATGCCCGCGAGCCGCCCATCGGGTCCGCGGACAGCCAGCACGAACCACTCCTGGTCGGCGCCGTAATGCCGCCACCACGTTCCCAACCATTCCCATTGGCGGAAGGGGACCTGGCCTGCCAGGCTGTTCCACGACTCGCGCAGGCTGGCCGCCGCGCTCCAGGATTCCAAGCGTTCTACAAGCATTGCAGAATTTGTCCGCCGGTCATCGAATTGCCATCGGTGGCGAACCACCGCGCCGCGATGCGCGTCTCGTGCGCGTTTCGCGAAGGTTTGGGGGCGCTTTTCAATGGGGGTTACGTGTTCCGCGGCCGCTCGTGCAACCGGCGGATTCTTCGGCTCGCTTCGCTCGCCGTTGGTCACTCGCGGAGAGGTTGTGAATGTTTTGTCAAATCGTCGTAGCGGCAGCGCGAGCGCCGCCGCTACGGAACGATTCACAACCGCAGAGCGAGTGACCTGCATTGAGGGTGCCCCCCCGGCCTGAAAAACGCTCTAGAGAAAGCTTAACTCACGCTTCCGCGCGGGGCGGGTCTGCTCGCTTGCAGAATCGCCACGTTCGGGCTTGCTCGCTTGGTTCAGGGTGGGGATATGCAAGCGCTCCCAGGCGATTATTCGTTCCAACTCGCCCAGCCCTGCTTGTGGTACTGAATCAGAAGCGGATCATCGATCCGGTTGACGCCCGTCGTTAGCGGTCGGCTGTCCGGCGGGAAATGACAGGCGGCGGCAAAGGTCTCTTCCGTCAGGAAGCGGCCGTCCCAGGGAAGCCGGCCGTTCGACTGCGTCGCGGCGGGAACCGCAAGCACGAAGCCCCAGTCGCCAAAGCTGGGTACGTGGACGTGATAGGGAACAATGCGCCGCCGCGGACCGCCCGCCTTCTGGTGCGTGTCGGCCGCCGCCTGCACGGTGTGGGCGATGCACCAGAACGCTTTCCTGGCATAGAAGGGGCTGGTCGCCTGCGTCACCAGGACGCCCTGCTCGTTGAGATTGCGGAGGGCCAGGCCGTAAAACACGTCGGTGTAGAGCTTGTTCAGCCGCGCGTCGCTGGGATCGGGAAGGTCCATCACGATCACATCGTAGCGCAGGTCGCGACGATTCCGCAGATACGCGAACGCGTCTTCGGCGTGGTACCGCAACCGCGGATCGTCGAGGCTGTTTGCGTTCAGACGCCGCAGCAAGGGGGACTGGCGAAATAGGCGCACCACGCGGGGGTCGATATCGACCAGGTCCAGGTGTTGCAGTTGGGGATGCCGCAACAGCTCGCGCGCCGCCAGCCCGTCGCCCCCACCCAGCACCAGCGCCCGTTTCGGCTCGGGGGTCCAGCCCAGCGCCGGCAGCGTGAGCGGCTCGTGATAACGATACTCGTCGGCGGAGGAAAACTGGAGATGCCCATCCAGGTGCAGCCGGATATCGTGGCGCCAGCGGGTGATCACGATGCGCTGGTAAGGCGTCGTTTCGGCGTAAATGATCTCATCCTGGTAGAGCATGTCCTCGAACCAGGTTGTGGCTCGCGGAGAAATGATCCACCCCAGCCCCAGCAGTCCGCCAGCCGCCAGGAGCGCCGCTAGCAGCCGGTTTGGCCGGTGAAGCTCCCCGCGGAACAACATCCAGCCCAGCGCGGCGACCAGCAGGTTTAATGACCCGACCGCCAGCGCCGCTCGGACCAGACCCAGCCGGGGCAGAATGAGGAAAGGAAAGGCGATGCTGGCGGCCAATGCCCCAAAATAGTCCAAAGCCAGGACCTGCGAGATATTGACGCGCAACGACCCTTCGCCGCGCAGAATCCGCAGGACCAAAGGGATCTCCATGCCGACCAAGGCGCCGCAGACGCTGGAAAATCCCAGCACGTGCGGCGTGATGTTTCCGGCGTAACCAAACGCGGCGAACAACGCCAGCGAAGACACGCCCCCGATGACACCAATCAGGATTTGAAGATAGAGAAAGGTTTCCAGGAGATGGCGCCCCATCCATCGCGTCAGGTATGCGCCCACGCCCATGGCGGCGAGAAAGACGCCGATGACCAGCGAATACTGCGCGACGGCGTCGCCCATCAGGTAGCTGGCCACGGCGCCGGCGACCAACTCGTAAAGCAAGCCACAGGCGCCGATCACAAAGACGCTGGCCAGCAGGGCGGACCGGCGCCGCCGCTGGCGATCGGCCGCAGGCGGCGCCACGTCGGAATCCGAAGACGTCATGTTAGAGGATGGCCGCGGCGATGATGATCGAGAGTCCAATGACCACGGAGCCTAGCAGAATCGCCAGTGCGACGTTCTGATCCTCCTCGATTTCTCGAATAATGGGAAACGGCGCAAGCTTCACAACCAGCAGGAAAAACACGAGGAAGATCAGCATCCCGATGCTGCTGTAGCCGAACGTCAGAATCAGGTCGTGCAAATCGCGGATCGAAAACACGAGGAACTCCGTGGCGCGGGTAAGAAAAGCAAAGAAACACCGAGGCAAGCAAACCCCCTGGGATCGCCAGGACGACGCGGCGCGCCGCGCTTCCTGGTATTACTTGCCGAACGCGTAGTAACGAAAGAAATGGCTCCGGCGCGCTTGCACGTCCCGGAGGCTGATTTTCTCGTCGGAGTCGGGGCCGGGCAGCGCCGCTCCGGTCACCGACAAACCGATGCAACCGATAAGCAACACGACCAGCCCGGCAATATAAAGGTATACCGGCCACGAACGTCGCGGCGGCGGCGCGGAGCCGTCTTTTCCAACAGGAGGCGTTTTACTCATGGGCAGGCTTACGTTTCGTGGTTAGTCGTCGCTCCATCGGCGGGAGTGAAACAAGATTCGCCGCGCCGCTTCCCAAGCCGGAAACAGCAAGGCCAGCACCGTGCCCCACAGATAATATCGGGCGGGCTGCACGTCGCGATAGAGCGAGACCGTGACGGGTGGGCCGGACAACGCGGTTTGGTCTCCGCCGAACGAGGACCAACTCCCCGCTTCGCCGAACATATTGATGCGATAGGTGGCCGGTCCCGGCAGCCGAAAGAGCGTGTAGTCTCGCGTTGAACCTTCGGACCAGCGCTCGCCCCCTTCGACCCCGTGATAGTACTCCACCGTGGCGTCGGCATCGAGCACGACCTTCTCTTGCTCGTCCAAAATCGCCGCCGACAACGCCACCCATTGATTGTCGAGAGAACGAGACACCGCTTGCAGCTTGTAGATGTGCTGGCCCGCGGGCGCTTGAAACGGAGGGCTGACGTACCCCTGCTCCGACAAATACACCGTATCGGTCACCGTCTGATCGGCAAGCACCGCCACCCCCGAACGCGAATAGGCGTAGAGCGTTAAGACGAACAGCAGGCAGCCAACCACGGATCCGGCAATGGCGGCCATCGTCCGATGGCGATTGCGCACAAACGGCTGAGCCGGCGCGACTCCGCGCGGCGACGGCAGCTTCCCCACGGGGATCGAAAGACCGTGGGCGATCTGGGCCGGCGAAAGATACTCTCCGAGCGACCATTCCATTTCGTTCGCGGACCATTCAGCGCTCACCAAGAAGGGAGGACGCACCGCGTCCATAAAGTTCAGCCGATCGCCGATCCGGGCCACCCAACTTAGTTCGCCCTCGACGTAGTCGATGACGCACGAGCCGCTCTCGAAGACGCGGTAACTCTGGCCGTCCATCGTCAAGGTGTTCCCCCGACTCAGCTTTCGCGGGTCCTTGAGCGGCGGATGCCGCAGCGGCGTAAAGAACAACCAGTGCCCGCCCTCCAGTTCCAGGAACGTGTAGCCTTTCTCGGGATGGTGCAGTTGGAACGCGGTCCAGAAGTAGTCCACGCCTTCATCCCGTTGCTTGTACCGCAGGATGCCCAAGACCGTGTACTCGGTCGCATGGTGGCGAAATTTCGCGCCGATCTCGATGGGGAATTTTCGCTTTTTCTGCTTCTCCATGCGAAGCAGTTGCGGCTTTCCCGGAAGCGAAAGATCCAGCGCCGCGCCGCAGTAGCCGCAAATGACCAAGGCCGTTCCTTGGGCGTCGCGCAGTTCCAGGCTTCCTCCGCAGGACAAGCACTGGATAGCCTGCGGATGGAGCCCTTCGCTCGTCCGGACCACCGCCCCCGCCGGATCGTCGGGCCGCGTTTGTTGGGGCGGAGGATAATGCTGCTGGACGTTCGGGTCGGCGCCGGCAACGTCACTGACCAGCGCGCCGCGCGGCAGATGTTTGCCGACGAACACCTGGTAGGTCCCATCGGAAAACAGTTCGATGGTCACGTGGTGATGATTGTCGGTCAGATCGAGGTACCGCATCCTGGCGTGCGGCGTGGCGTGGACGGGCAGTTCGCCTTGCACGCCGACCACCTCCGCTTCGTCGATTTCGTTCACCCACAACGCCATTCGGCGCACCGTGACGCGGTCTCCCGGGCGGAGTTTCGCGACGCGTTCCGGTTGCAATTGGACCACCGTGGGAATTTCCAGCGTGTATTCATCTTCGTCCTGGCTAATCCAGGCGTAGCTCCCGTCATCCTCGAAGCGGATCCACCACTCGTCCCAAATCCCCGCGGAATAACGAAACTGAATCCGACCCAGGACGTGGATCTCCCGTCCCTGGCAGCGGGCGGGCCAGCCCACGGCCAGACACGACGGAGTTTCGGCCAGGAGGGCCATCTTGCCGAGGGCGCGAATCGCCGCTTCGTTGACGATCAGGACGTTTTCGCAATACGGGCAAGCCGCCACCCGCGCCGCCCCGGTCGTCACGTCGAGCGTACCGCCGCAGGCGGGGCAGGTCAGATTTCGGTGCATGGCGCCTGGGATGCGGTTGCAGGAGAAAGCGGCGGGAATGGCTTGGGACGACGCCCCCGCTCCACCTCGACGACGACCTTGTGCTGGGGGACAAGCCAGCCTTCCAGAATGTCCAAAGCCGCGTGCGTTGCCTGGGCTGTGCCGCAGGTGAATAGATCAATCGCCACGTAGTCTTCTTCGGGCCAGGTATGCACCGTCAGGTGCGACTCCGAAAGAATCGCAGCCGCGGTCACTCCCACCGGCTGGAAAGGATGCACGTGCAGTTCCAAGAGCGTCAGCCCCGTCGCCAGGACGGCCTCGCCGATGGCGGCTTCCCATTCGGCCACCGTCAGTTCCCGGCAGCACCAGTAGTCGGCCAGCAGGTGTCGTCCTAGATTCATCGTGTCAGGAACTCCGTGATAAAGAGCGACGCCGCCTCGAATTCCTCGCAGCATAACAAAATTGAACCGCGATGGGCGGTCCGCCCGGCGACGGTTCTCCCGGGCGGCCCTGGCGGGGAACGCGGCGCGTCGTGGTGGACGGCGTCGGGCGCAACCACCGTCCCGGCCGTCCGATTGGGTGGTTTTCAAAGCCTCCCGTTAGTGCGACAATTGAAGTCCTTTCGCATTCTCCTTTTCCAATCGCATCGACAGGAACAGCACGCCCAGGGGCGGTGGAGAGATCAATGAAAAAGCGAGACGGTTTCACGCTGGTCGAAATGCTGGTGGTCATTACCATCATCGGCATGCTCATGGCCTTGCTGGTGCCCGGCATCCAAGCCGCCCGCGAAGCCGCCCGCCAGGCAGTCTGCACGGCGAATCAACGCAACGCTTCGACGGCGATCCTTACCTATGCTACGAGCAAGCAACGGTTGCCCCCGTCGATGTCGCTCTATTCTTTGACGCCGGACGCGTGGATTGTGGGCGGCGGCTCTTATGACGGAGGTCTTATCTGGGGTTGGGTTCCTCCGCTACTCACGGAGCTCGGGCAGCCCGCGCTTTATGACCAAATGACGACCGCCTTAGAGGGCGTTTACGGTGGAGCTGCGTTGTCGACCTACGCGGGAGTATTCGACAATGTTTACGTGGCCGAGTTGAGTTGTCCCTCCGACACCACGCGCGAAACCCTCGACCAACCTTGGATCAGTTATTACGTCAATGGCGGTCGGCATAACGCCGCCTCTGCTCCCTTTGGCTATGGCGGCGGAGCGGGCGGCCCGCCTGACTGGAAGCAAAACGGGGCAATGATGATGCGTATCCAGCGAAAGGTCGGCGCAAACAAGGACTTTGTGGAAAGCCAGTACAACTCGCTCGATGAGATTGCCCGCGGCGATGGGACAGCGACGACGATTTTGCTTGCTGAGAATGCGAATCACCGGAACTTTGGGCCCGAGGTCTTGCCGAATACCTGGAGCAACACGTATCGGCCTGGAGGTGGGACTTCGGTTGTCGATGCACCTAACGAGCACGACACGGCGGTGCTCTGGCACAACGGCGAATACCAAGATGGCGGGGTCACCGTGAGCATAAATCAACACAAGGACCACCCGCTCGACGGCGCCCACGCTCGCCCGTCGAGTCATCACCCTGGACTCGTGATCATTGCGTTCTGTGATGGTTCAACAAGAACCATTAGTGAAACAATCGACTATCAGGTCTATGCGCTCCTGATGTCGTCGAAAGGCCGCGAAGCACGAGAACCCGGCACAAATACCCCCGGTCCAGCCTGGCAAGCGAAAGCCGTATCGCAAGCCGATTTGGAATAATGCCCGCGCGTTAACCAGCGCCGTTCACTCAAGCAAGCATGGCTTGAGTGTCCGAAAGCATCGCCCGACGTAAAGACCGCGCGGTTTGGACGCCGGGTACGGGCCATCGGATCTTGCCGGCGTCACGCCGAGCCTCGGCGTGGCTATCTGCGGGCGACGACGCGGTGGAAGTGCAATTGCACCTCGCGGTTGACCACCCGCCGCACGCCTTCCACCAGGCAACGTGGCTCGTTGTCTTCTTGGCCCACCCGCATCACGTCTTCCAGCTTGGCGCCGGGCGGGACGGTAAACGTGGACTGGTGGATAATCTGGTTGCCCGCGTCCAGTTCCGGCACGATGAAATGGCACGTGGCCCCGTAGGTGAGCATCCGGCAGGCGTACGCCTCTTGATAAGGCCGGAAGCCGGGAAAGCTGGGCAACAGTCCGTGATGCAGGTTGATGATCCGCCCGCCCGCGAACTTCCAGCAGGTGGCGGGCGGAAGCACGCGCATGTAGCGGGCCAGGACAACGTAGTCCACCTGAAACTCATCGCAAACCGCGACCAGTTGGTCTTCGTCGGGGCGGCCCGAGGCATCGCCAATCATCCGCCATTCGACGCCAAACTGCTCGGCGATCCCGCGGCAGGCGGCGCGGTTGCCGATCATCACCGCTGGCGTGGCTCGAATCTGCCCGTCGCGAATCGCCCGCAAGAGCGCCAGCGGCGGCTCGGGGCGGAACGTGGTGCAAATGGCTAGCCGCGGGCGTTCCGCCCGTTCTTCGGGCGACCAGACCCGGATCGCCAGATTTTTGATGCGCCCGATCTCGGACATCGCTTTGCGCACTTCCGGCAGGCGATCTCCCGGCAATTCGATGCGGCAAAGCATCGCGAACACCGCTTCGTCATCGTGGTCGTACATCTGGATTTCGGCGATATTGGCGCCTTGTCCGGTGACGTAATGAATGATGGGATCGGCCAGGCCAATGTTGTCAGGCCCCACGGCGGTGATGACGACTTGCATGATGCACCCCATTCGCTAGCGGCTCAGGCCGCCGTTTGGTAGTTTGTACGTGGCCCGTTGCGTGTTGACAGACCGATTTCTTGATCCGTGGAGGCTCCCGGCGTCTGCGAAGAAGGTTCGGCCTTGCCGGTAGCGTTTGCCGAGACTTATAAACCGAATTGACATGGTTTGATCCCTTCTTTGAGATTTTCCGGCAACCTTCGTCAATCCATCCGAGAGCGGTAAACTGCTCTAGCATACCGCGCTCCCCTGGCATGGCGGGATTCCGCCGGGCGAAATGCGACCATCCCCACGACGCCTAATCCACCGTTTATTCCCTCGATGACGACTTTGCCGAAAAAGCCGACCCGCGAGCAACTAGCGCCCGGCGAGGTGCTGTGCGCCTACTGCACCGCCAAATGTTGCCGCTACTTTGCGTTGCCCATCGATACGCCGACCGACTTGAAAGATTACGAGTACATTCGCTGGTACCTGCTGCACGATCGGGCCTCGGTGTTTACCGAAGACGATACCTGGTACCTGCTGGTGCATACCACCTGCAAGCACTTGGGGCCGGACAACCGCTGCGGCATTTACGAGACGCGCCCCGAAATTTGCCGCGAGTACTCGACCGCCAACTGCGAGTACGAGGAAAACTGGACCTACGAGCGGTATTTTGAGACGGCCGAGCAGGTCCACGAGTTTGCCGAAGCGGTGCTGCCGCGGCCCCAGCGCGCCAGCATCCGCAGCGCCCCGCCCGCGGCGTTGCCAATCGTCACGTAGCGATGGCGCAAGCGTGGCGGGGCAGTAGGGGCAATGCTGCTGGTTTCCGCGGACCTACCGCCGCCACCAAGGGAGTCGCATGATGGCCAACCGCCACAATCATTACGAGGCGGCGTTCGAGGCGTATCTTCGAGCCAGGCGGATTCCCTACGTGGCTGTGGATGAGTCGCGTCGCAGCCTGATGGGCGACGAAACGCTCAAGAGTCTCGATTTTATCGTCTCGCCGCAACGGCTTTCTTTGGGCGGAGCCGCATCGCCGCCGACGGCGTGCAGTTGGCTAGTGGACGTCAAAGGCCGGCGGTTCTCGTCGGGGCCACATCGAAAGCTGTGGAACAACTGGTCCACCAGCGATGATTTGAAGAGCCTCGCCCGCTGGGAGGAACTGTTCGGCCCGCAGTTTCACGGGGCGTTGGTGTTCGCCTACAACGTGGATGGCGACTTAGCGCCGCTGCCGCCGGAGCAAATGTTCGAGCATCGTGGCGGACTGTACGGCTTTGTGGCCATTTCGCTCGATCTCTACGCCGCCTGGGCCAAGCGACTTTCCATCCGTTGGGACACGGTCTCCATGCCCACGGCCCAATTCCGCGAGTTGGCAAGGCCAGCCGATGCGTTCTTCGGCGTCGCGTCCACCGCTGAATCCCGCGGCGCATGACCGCAGGAAACACGGCGCCCCGTCGCCCGCGACTCTTTGCATGGCACACAAACAGGTCCCGCCGCGGATCAAAGTTCACGCGCTCTCGCGTGCCCCTGTCTCCTATCTCCTGAGATGTTGCGAATATTTGTTAGATCCCGCCTGCCGGGCGGGATCTTCCTAGAAAAAACCACGGAGATCGCAGGAAAAAAAGAAGGTCCCGCCCGGCAGGCGAGATCTACTTTGCGAAAGATTCACAACCTCTGCCTCCTGGCCCGCGTGGGGCTGCGCACCTTGTCCCCCCCAACGGCTTCTCTTCCCTAGCCCCTGACGTCTACGCCCCTCTCGCCTCGCGCGCAAAAAAACCGCCGCGGACCCAGACCGCGGCGGTTTGCCGATCCATCGCTTGTCGCCAAGCGAAACGTCACGGAGCGATGTCGATGCCCAGCTTCGACTCTTCTTCCTCTTGGATAATGATTCGCGGCGTAACCATCATCATCAGGCTTTGCGTCGTCCGGCCAATGCCCACGTTCTTGAACAAGCGGCTCACGTAGGGCACCTTGCTCAAGAGCGGCAACCCGCGTTCGTTGCGGCCTTCTTGGAGCCGCTTGATGCCGCCTAGCAGCACCGTGCCGCCGTCGGGCACGCTGACCGTGGTGGTGACCGTGGTGAAGGCGAAGGTCGGCAATTGGACCGTGGTGCCTTCCTGGATGGTGACCACGTCGGTCTCGTCGGTTTCGGGATCGTCATCCTGGTCGCCGCGGACCGTCTTGGTTTTTCCGTTGAAGGTAAACTCCTCGACCGATCCGATCTGGCTGAAGAAGGGCACCAGGGTGAGCCGCACAAACCGCCGATCGTTCGACACCACGGCCTGCACCGAGAGCGACGTGCCTTCGCTGAGCACCACGATCACCGGAGCGTGGGCGGCGGCGAAGTCGCCCACCACCGGGATGATGCTGGTCACGAAGGGCCGCTGCGTGGTGTCCGACACGAACGCTTGCTGACCGTTGAACAGCGTCACCTTGGGAGCTTGCAGCACGTTGGTCCGGCTGTCGCCCTGGGCGGCTTGGAGGAGGAAGAACACCTCGATGTCGCTCAGGATGGCGAAGCCGAAGTTGGCCGCCGTGGCCGGGTCGAACCCGCCGAACTGGGGCACCGTTGAAGCAAAGCTGCCCTGGGTGAATGACAAGTCGCCGTCGGTAGTGACCTGGCCGGTCGGGTCCAAGCCGACCACCACGCTGGGGCCGTCGTCATCGGGGATGTTGCCGGCGGCGGCAGAGGCCGAGTTGTCGTCAATGTCGAAGTCAAAGTCGATGCCGATGCGTTCGAAGAAGTTGTCGTTGATGGTGATGAACCGGACTTCGATGGTCACTTGGAGGTCTTGCAGCCGTCGCAATTGCTCCAAAAGGTCGGCGATCTGTTCGTGAATTTCCTGGGTCTGACTAATGACCAGCGACAAGTTGCCCTGGAAGGGCGCCACGGCGCCGGGGCCGCCCACTTCGTCCCAACTCTCGGGAGCAATGGTGGCGGTAACCAGTTCAATTAGCGAGTCGAAGTCCGCCCCCACGCCGCCGCCCAAGCCACCGGGACCAAAGCCCAAGGGTTGCTGGGCGCGGGCGCCGCCGGCCATCGAGGGAATCGCTCCGTTCGGCCCCATTTGCGCGAGCGCCAGGGGGCTGATGGAAGACGGTTGCTGGTCGTTCTGCGCCATCACCGTCAACGGCACCGAGCCGGACCCGCCAAACGATTGCCCATACGGCATGGAGCTTTGAGCGGCGCGAATGGCGCCAGGCAAGCCCATGTTGTAGCTGGGCACAAAGTTGGGAATGGGAATGACCAGGTCGCCCACGTTGTAGACCTTGGTCACCACGTCCGAGCGGCGCACCGTCTCGCTGGTGATTTCCAGCACCTCGTTACGGATGACGTAGCTCAGGTGCAGCGGCTCCAGGATCAGGTTCAGGGCCGACCGCAGCGACACCGGTTCGCGAAGCGCGATGTTGATCGGCATGTCGCTGGTTACGCCCTCGGCGTGCAAGCCCTGCTCGTTCAGGTGGAAGTTCACGCCCACCGCGGCGCTCAAGATGTCCATCACTTCCGAGAGCGGCTGGTTTTCAAACCGCACGTCGACCGGCGATTTGAGCACCTCTTGAATCCGGATTTCGGCGGGGCTAAGCCGCCGGCCTTGCTCTTGCAGCCATTGCCGCCGCGTCTTGGTCAGTTGGTTCCAGTCGGTGGCGTCGCCAAATTGGAAGGGGTAATTGTCGTCAAACGGCGTGGACGATCTCTCGACCGACGTGAGCGCCGCGTCAAACAACTGCGCCTTCTCGCTCCGCATGGCCATTTTCGATTCATACGATTTCACGAAGCGGGCCTTCCAAATCATGGCGGTGACCACTTCCTCTTCGGGCGCGATCTCGCGGGCCTGGCTGGCGACCACTTCGGCTTCGGCCCAGCGCTCCTGATCCATCAGCTTGTTGAACTCTTCAACCAACTCGGCCAGCCGTTCTTGTGAGGCCAGCCGCATCGCCCGTTCCCGATCGATCCGGGCCAGCTTGGCCTTATTGTCGGCGTTCAGTTCGATGTCGGCCCGGTTGGCGTCGATGTACTTCTCCATCTTGTCGATGGTGCGGTCGGTGATCACCAACAGTTGCTTCCGCGAGCGCGGCCCCAGGTCTGAATTGACGACCCGTTCGCGGGCTTTCTTCATCCGCTCCAGGCCGGACAACGGATCGGCGTTCATCATTGCTTCGGCTTCCCGCGTCTCGACGTTCAACTCGCGCGACATGCGCTGGAACGCCACCTGGTCCTCGGCCGCGGCTTGATCGAACGGCGTCGGCTCGGCCGCCGCGGGCTGCGGTTGCGGTTGCGGCTGCGGCGCGGCGGCGCGGAGCAGGCCCAAGTGGTCCTGCAAACGCTGCCGCGTAAGCGGGTCGAGCGTGGCTTCATGCTTCCACGCTTCGTGGAAATACTTCAAGGCCTGTTCGCGTTCTTGCCGTTGCAGGGCATTCAAGCCCGCTTCGTACAGTTGCTGTCCGGCATTGCCAGGACGAGCGCCCGCGGTCGCCGGAGCGGGCGTAGCCGGAGCAGGCGTAGCCGGCGTCTGGCTGGCGGCCGGCACGTTGCGGGTCGTATCGTTCTCCCGCACGTACATGCTCGGTTGGACGGGGTAACCCGCGGGCGGCTTGCCGTTGTCGGCGTTTTCGACGGTGAAGGCGCCGGCAGGCAACACGGCGGCGCCGCGGCGGTTCATCTCTCGTTCCACTTCCAGCAACAGCGCCCAGGGGGGCGTTTCGCCGGCAGCGAAGGAAGTGTTCGGAACTTGTAAGTCGCGAGCCTGCGACGCCAGACGATGGGCCATGGGAAGATCGCCTCGATCCATCGCCGCGCGGGCCTGCGCCACCAGCCCCAGGGCCGCCGCTTTGGCGTCGCTGCGCGGCGCCGGGGGGGCGGCATTATTCTCCTGATCGGGCGCCGGCAAACGACGCAGGGCGCCGTCAAAGTTGCCGACGCGCGGCTCGGCCGGTGCGGCCGTGGGCGCCGACGCCACGCCGGTCACGCCCAACAAGGAGCGATTGTCCGGTCGAATGGCGTACGGATTGGTAATCGGCTGCTCGCCGAAGGGCGTTTGCGGCGTCGCCAACGGTTGCGACCGCAGCAGCGCCGGGAGCGAAGCCTGATCGGCCACGGCGGCCTGGTCGGGCGTTAAGGGCGGCATGGCCTGAGGCTGCGGCGTGGCCGCCAACTCCTGGACCGATACGCCCGCTTGCCGGAGCGCGTCAGCCAGGTGTTGCGGCGAATATTGGTCGGGGGCGAACTCGGCCCCCGTGGCCTTCGCCTTGCGATACCAGTGGAGCGCGGCGACCGTATCGCCCTGAGCGATCGCGGCCCGGCCCTTCTCCAGGTACGTCCGGGCTTGTTCGCCTTCGGTGCTGGTCAGGCGATCGAACGCCTGTTCGCGCCGTTGGGCGGCAAAAGGATCGACCGGCCGCGGCTCTTGGCGGGCGGTGCGCACCGCCGGCAGCAGTCCGCCCAGTCCGGATTGGCCCATTGCCCACGCGGAAGCGGCCGTCGGCCAGACGGTGGCTTCCGCCCAACCGGGCGAAGTGGACAGGGTCACGCTCAGCGCGGCCAAGCCGGCGAGCCAGGGTGCGGTCGCATTCAACGCGCTTCTCCTTCTTCGAGATGCACGAGTTCCAAGGGGGATTAGCATAGGGGGCCGCCTCCGGCTACGACACGATGGGGAAAAGTGAGCGCTTGCACGTCATCCGCGGCGATATCGCCGCAAAGCCCCGAAACTGTGCAAGGCGCCGCCCCTGCGAGCCGCCGCCGTGTTCGATGGTCGTCAATTCCTGACAAGACTTTGGATCAGGGCGGGTAAATACCGCCAACGGACTCTTGGGGTCAAGGCCGTCTGTCCAAGTATCGGTTACACCGAAAGTACGCGTTAGGAAAAATGGGTAGTAAACAACCAACTTTGCCGACAAACGCGTCTTTGCTGGCTAGGCGGAAGATTCCGTCGCGACGCCGCTCTTTCAAGCCCCAGAAGAAATAGAGAGCCGCGGAGAAACACGGATGAGAAAGAGAGAAGCAGTTTGGCCGGGCTTGATTCTGATTTCATCCGTGTTCTATCCGGGTTTCATCCGTGGCTGATTTTTTCCGTTTCCACGGCACGGCGCCACTGTCCTTGACCCTGCGCGGCAATCTCCGTACAGTCCGCAAAGCGCCTGACGGCCGGCCGCAAGGAGGCGGCAAGGCAAGTCCTTTTCCACGTCCGGGCCTTCTCCCACGCACTCGCATTCGGCGGAGTATAACGTATCCATGTCGCGACCAGCTATCGCTCATCAAGGCGGGACGATCCGCTCCTCGCAGGCCGAGGGGACAATGCACCACGCACGCGGCGCGGACCTTTCGCCGGTGCTGTGGCTGGCATTGCCGACGGCCATTCTTCTTACGCCCTACCTGACAAAGAACCTGGCGCCCGAGTTTTTTAGCCAACACATTAACGGCGAGCAGGGCGTGATCGAGAATTTGACGGTGCTGCTGCTGGCGTGCGCGATCGGCTGCGGCGTGGCGGCGTGGCGGCAAGCTTCGGTGTTTCCCGTCGCCTGGTTCAAGGCGTGGATTGGGCTGTTTGTGTTGGGCTGCATCTACTATGCGGGCGAGGAGATCAGTTGGGGACAGCACTATCTCCAATGGTCCACGCCCGAATACTGGAAGGCCATTAACGACCAAAGCGAGACGAATCTCCACAACACCGGCCTGCTGTTTGACCAGATTCCGCGCAACCTGCTGACGTTGGCGGTCCTGGTGGGAGGCATAATTGGGCCGGCGTTTGTGCGCAACCGTAATGGTGTTTGGGGACCTGACCAAGTCAAAGACTGGCTGTGGCCCACCTACGTCTGCATTCCCGCGGCCTTCCTGGCGGTAGTGATACAACTGCCGGCCAAGGCATTCAAGGCTTTCGGTGCGGACCTGCCCTACGCTTTCGATATTGTGGAAGGCGAGTTGAAGGAATGCTTCCTGGCCGCCTTCTTGCTCATCTACATCGCCTCCATCGTCCGCCGCGCCAAGAAGCGGGCG
>JAANMU010001138.1_pt1 | contig 26294 bp, 20 predicted proteins | sample 7279701 | NCBI WGS metagenome assembly JAANMU01 (sample SAMN14094539, study PRJNA606508) | bioreactor metagenome | isolation source: A lab-scale SPAN reactor treating ammonium-rich wastewater day 57 | place: Ireland: Galway | collected 2017-03-13 | reverse complement strand
GTAATTTCCCAGATTCTGTGCAGCATTTTTGAAGTTTGTGATTTTATTCTTTTACCGTGTCCGGCAGCAAGAATAACTGCAACCTCCTTGGTATTATTAAATTTAGTTGAATCCTGTTTTGCTCTTAAATAAACTTCTTTGGAAAGATTTTCACTCATTAAATTCTTCTTATTTAATTACTCAAATTGATTATTAAAAATTAATTAAAGGGCTATCCTATTCCAAACCTTTGCATTTTATTCTGAAGCTTAAATGATTAAATTTGTCCATAAATTTTACATCAAACAATGGATTATAAATGAAGAAAGTTCTTTTAACATCGATATTATTACTATTTTTAATTAACGGAATTACTATTGCACAATCAAGCGGATTTGGTATAGGAATAATTGCAGGAAAACCTACCGGACTAAGTGCCAAGTACTGGACTACCTCCTCCACTGCTTTTGATTTCGGATTAGGTTACTCGTTTGAAAAGAACAGCCGGATGTACCTTCATACCGATTATTTATTTCATTCAAAAAATATATTTAATTCAACAGAAAATTTTTCTTTGTATTACGGACCTGGTGCAAGACTACGTCTTGTTGAATACGGCAGCTCAAGATTAGGAATAAGATTCGATGTTGGGATTGTATGGATACCCCGGAATGCACCCGTGGATGTTTTCTTTGAAATAGCACCCTTGATGGATATAATTCCTGAAACAACTTTTTCATTAAATGGCGGAATTGGTGTTAGATTTTTTTTCAGATAATTTCATTTTCAGGTTTAACAGATTTTAACAGAGCAAGATTTAATCCAAATGTAAACCAAATTAAAGTGGTTATTTCATGATCCCAGAAATTTAGTTCTGTTAATCCGGAAACTAAAAATCCAATAAATGCAGCAAAAGCACCTAATGAATATGATGATATAAAAGGCTCTGTTTTAACTGCAAAGTATATTTTTAAATCAATTAAAATTATTTTATAAAACAGAAAGCAAACCGCTGACAAACCAAATAACCCGAGCGTAGCCAGTATATGTATAAAATTATTATGCAGATGCCCCTGGATTTCTTTTTGATAAGGCTTTTTATAAACCTTAAAATATTTTGCAAGATCAATATCACCAAGACCAAAAATCGGGCGGTCTAAAAACATTTTAAAACCTGCAGACCATAAGGCAAGCCTCCCTAAATTTGAAGGATGATATGGATCAATTATACTTAGCAAACGGCTTCGCTTGCTATCTAAGTGTGTTAAATATAACTTACTGCTATCTGCACTTATTCCCTGCGGGATGTAACCTAAATTAATTTTATTTACAAGATCAAAGCTGTCAGGGTCTGTTTTTTCAACAATATACACATTTGCATCCAGCGACAGGACAAAATATTTGTTATCAGCTTTAACAATCTTTCGTACATTTTTTATCAAATCAAAACTATAAAGCTGCTGATAGTTTATTGAATCTATCTTATGAATTTTTAAACCAGACGGTGCAGATGTAAAAATATAAGGATATGAATAGTAGAAGTAATCTAACTTATCAGGATTTGAAAATATCAGTTTGCCGGGACGATTACCTTCTAATAGTTCATATATTTCAAATCCGCCCTGATCTTTTTTAAATGCAATATGATTTGAATCTATATAAATATTTGTAACTCCTGAAAACTGATTATAATTAAATTTTTCTGCAGGATCTTCAGGGTTAGTAAAAACAGTTAAGCCGCTATCTTTATCAACAACAAACAGATTGTTATTTAATACAGCATAATCGTAAGTCATTCCGGGTGAAATAAATTCATTAACATAGCTCAGCCCGCTGCTTTTATTTTCAAGCAATAAAAATCTGGTATCAATCAAATAAGCCAGATAATAATTATCCTGCCATTTGGAAAATTTAATTACTGCTCCGGGCAAATCAATCTTTTTCTGCAGTATTGAATCTTTATAAATTTCCAACCCTTCATTGTAATCACTGACTATAATCTTATCATCAAAAGGATATACATCATAGGCTTTCCCTTCTGTGGAAATAGTTCTTTCCAATACCGGATTATTATTTAATAACTCATAAACATTAACATCACTAACATTTTTTTGAGTTAAAAAGAATATTAAAATCAGAATAAGTCCGGGAATAATTATTTTCCATTGTTTTTTAAGAATAAGAATTATCAATATTCCGGCGGCTGCTCCCATCCAGCCTGTGCGTTTATATGTTGAAAACAATGCAAGCAATGAAAGTGCAAATCCAGCAAATAACAGTATCTTGTTTTTAACTGAAGTTTTTTCGTTTACAAAGAAAGCAAATAAAAAGAGAACTGTAAAAGTAAGTATCTCACTTGCTGTTATTGGATACTGAAATACAGATGGACCTGATTCTGTTATACTATAAAGATTTGAAATATAATGATTGAAAGAGAAATACAGATAAATCATTACCGTTATCAGTGTACCGCCAATATATATTTTAAAAACTCTTTTTGCCTCACTAAAATTATTTATAGAAGCAGCGGTGGTATAAATCATCGGGATAAGAAAATATCTTTTCATCAAACCCTGTAAAGCTTCTTCTTTGTAAGGAGATAATATCAGAGAAATTAATTCTGATAGCATATACCAGATAAGCGGTAATTCAAGTCCTGATTTACTGAAAGGATTTTCTTTTGTTAACCAGTACTTTGCGAGCAGCAAAATTAAAACACCATAATATCCTAATTGATTAACAAAAATTGAATTGCTGATGCTTAAAAGGAAAATAATTAAAAATACAATGATCAGTTTATTTATAATTTTTACAAGCCGTTCGTTATTTCTAATCATTATTATCCCTGAACTGCATTTCAAAAAGTTTTTTGTATAAGCCTTTTTCTTCAGCAATTAGCTCGTCATGGGTACCCCTCTGAATAATTCTGCCTCTGTCAAGCACTAAAATAGTAGTCGCATTTCTGATTGTGCTAAGTCTGTGTGCAATAACAAATGTAGTTCTGTTCAGCATCAGTCTTTCAATGGCTTCCTGAACGAGTATCTCCGATTCATTATCAAGTGCAGAGGTTGCTTCGTCAAATATCATAATAGACGGATCTTTTAGTAAAGCGCGTGCAATTGTAAGCCTTTGTCTTTGTCCGCCTGAAAGTTTAACTCCTCTTTCACCAATTATCGTTTCATATCCCCGCGGCATTTCTGATATAAAGTTGTGTGCATTAGCAGTTTTAGCTGCATCGATAATTTTTTCCATCGGATAATCACTTAATCCATAAGCAATGTTTTCAGTAACAGTAGAATTGAAAAGAAATGTTTCTTGTGTTACAATTCCCATTTTTGCACGAAGCGATTCAACCGTGAGATGTTTTATATTAACTCCGTCAATCAATATGCTGCCGGAAGTGGGATCATAAAATCTTGGAATAAGATCTGCTAAAGTGGATTTACCGCCTCCGCTTGGACCAACAAGCGCAATTACTTCTCCGCGTTTAACTTCAAAGCTTACATTATCCAAAACATTAACCTCGCCGTCGGAATATCTGAATGAAACATTATTAAACACTATCCTATCATTAAACTCAACAAGATCAACTGCGTCAGGAGCATTTTTAATATGCGGCTCAGTATCAATAATTTCAAAAATTCTATCTGCTGCTGCACTGGCTTCCTGTATTCTGTTATTAACGCTGCCAAGTTCTTTAATTGGCGGCATCATCTGGAATATTGCAAAAAGAAAACCGAGAAATTGGCTTGCGTTCAAACTTTTATCAACAAGAACAAGTATTCCGCCATAGTAAATAATTATTACTCCAATTATTATACTTAGTATCTCGGTTATCGGTGAAGATAAATTTCTGGTTCTTACAGTTCTTAGAACCATCTTAAAATAATTTTTAGTTTCTTTTTTGAATCTTTCATTTTCAAATTCTTCCATACCGAATGCTTTAACTATTTTTACACCGGAAATCGTTTCCTGTAAAATGCTTGTGATCTCTGCAAGTTTTGTTTGAAGAACAACGGTAAGCTTTTTTAATCTGTTTCCAATCCAGGCTATTATCAGACTTGCTGCCGGTACGATAATAAACGCAAATAAAGAAAGCTGCCAGCTTATACTAATTGTGATAGCAAGAAAAACAATTATTGTAAGAGGTTCTTTTATCAGATTCGAAAACGTTGCAGAAATACTCGATTGCACTATGTTTACATCATTTGTAAATCTTGATATCAGGTTACCGACTCTTTCAGACTTAAAATATCCAATTGGCAGTTTGTGCAAATGCTTATAGGCGTCATCTCTCAGATCTTTCATTGAAGCAAATTCAACAAAAGCCATAAAGTAACTTTGCATGTATGAAAAGAAATTCTTTAATAAAAATGCAACAAGAATTATTGAACATATCTTTATCAGTATCTCAATTTTATCTCCGGTTAATATAAATTTATTGAAGGTATTAACAATGTTATCTTTAATTGATAAAATCCAATCGGGTAAAAAACTGCTTGTAGATGTTATCGGACTTGTTTGGCTGATATTTTGAGCTGAAGCTGAATCCTGAAATAAGGTATCTAATAAAGGAATTGTTAAATAAACCGAAATGCCGTTTAGAATTGCAAATAAAATTGTAAACACAAAGGTTAACCCGATATGTTTCCAATACGGTTTTGTATATGATAATATTCTGTAATATGAATTCAATTTTGTATTCTCTTAAATATTCTTAATGCTGCAGCCGCCATTGATCCTGATAATTTTAAAATCAGCCATCTTGTTTAAGTTAAAAATTCTGATATGTAAATCCCTTTCTATTCCGGAATCAAATATTAGAAAATCTCCAATTAGTATAAAATATTTTAAGGGCAGGTTTTTAAATATTGTTTTTGCTTTCTTGTCTTTTAAATCCAAAATTGCAATAAACGAATTCATCTGTTCAATTGTATCTTTATTCTCACTCTTATCTGTCAGCAGCAAAATTAAATTTCTTTTATTTTCAGCCCAATCAGCCTGAATTAATTTTTTCCTGTAAAAATTAGTTTTTATTTCCTTATCGGATGGCTTTTGCAGAATTACCAATGAATCGTTTTTTTCTATAATTGTAAACATTTCATTTGGTGATACATATTGAGGTTCCGGCATTCTTGAAATCGGATAACCATCTTTTGTAAGATCAAATATCTCTGTTTTATCGGAAAGGAGTTTACCGAACTTATTATATAATTGAGCATTCTTGTTCACATAAGATGCTATTACTTTATCGATAGAATTAATAATTAAAGTAAACCGGTCTTTATCTAACCAATATGCAATTATCTGTATTCCATCTTCAAGCTGAGTTATAAACTCTGCTTTCTTCAGTTCGTAATTTATTCTGTAGAGTCTTCCTCTTTCAATTGCAGGCTGAGATGATTTTAATCTTTGTTTTTGTTTGGTTATAAAAAAAGCTGAATTATGGTCTGGCGAAGTAATTAAATTAATAACGCGTTCACTTTCTGAATTCCAGAATATTTTAATCTTATCGCTTTTCCTATCATATCTGTATAGTGAAGGTCTTCCATTATAGTTACCAACAAAGTAAAATCCATTGAACTCAGTAAGCTTTGCTTCCTTGATTTGTTTATTTAATATTTCTTCATCAAGTGAGCCTCTGTCTGTATCGCTGCAGTTTAACAGTAACACAGCAATAAGAAAGAAAGAAATATTATTAATTAATCTTCGCATAAACATTATCCCCTCGGATGATATTGTTTATGAATTTGCTTAATGTAATCCCTGTCAATATGTGTGTAAATCTGAGTGGTAGAAATATCAGCATGTCCAAGCATTTCCTGTACGGCTCTCAAATCAGCGCCGCCCTCCAACAAATGTGTTGCAAACGAATGTCTGAAAGTATGGGGATGAACATCTTTTTTAATATCAGCTTCCTTTACATAGCGATCAATAATTTTCCACACGCCCATTCTGGATAGTTTTGTACTTCTCGAATTTAAAAAGAGGTAGTTTTCGCTTTTCATTTTTTTCATCAGCAAAGGTCTGCTTTTAGTTAAATATTCTTTCACCCAATTAATTGCACTCGTTCCGATCGGGATAAGCCTTTCCTTTGAGCCTTTGCCTAAAACTCTTATTACTTCGTCATTAAGAAAAAGATCGTTCACCTTTAAGTTTATCAATTCAGATACTCTTGTTCCGCAGGCATAAAACAATTCCAATATAGCCTTATCACGCAAACCAAGCTTATCATTAATATCTGGTATTGAAAGTATCTTTTCAATTTCCGAAACATCCAGAACTCCCGGAAGCTTTTTTGAAACTTTTGGTGCAGATACCTTTTCAATAGGATTTTTTAGAATGTATTTATTCAGTATCAGATATAGAAAAAAACCCTTTAAGGATGAGAAATATCTGGCAGCCGAAGAACCAACCAATTCAAGTTCATTTAACAGTTTAAAGAAATCATTTAAATATTGAGATGTAATATCTCCAGGATCATCTATACCCTTGCTGTTAAGGAAATCTTTAAAAGCTCCAAGGTCATTTTGATAAGATTTGATAGTACTATCGGATAAATTTTTTTCTAATTTAAGATAAGCCAAATATTCTTTAATAAAAATTTCCATTACTTATCTTTATCACTATCTATTCCTTTTTCTACTTCTTCCTGTTTTGGATATTTAATTCTTTTGTGATGCTGACTGAGCAGAATAGAAAGAAAAGCTTCTTTCATTTTTGTAATATCCCTGAAGGTTATTGGTGCTTCATCCAACTGACCTTCTTTTAATCTTGAGTTAAAAATATTATTAATTATATTTTCAACTTTCTGTGCATCAGGATCAACAATAGATCTTACAGCAGATTCACATCCATCAGCCAGCATAACTATTGCTGTTTCTTTTGAGTTTGGTTTTGGTCCAGGATATCTGTAGTCGTTAATATCAACTTTATCTTCACCATAAAGTTTCTTGGCTTTTTCATAAAAATAATTACTTACAGTTGTTCCATGATGCATCGGAATAAAATCAATAAGCACATCGGGAAGTTTGTTTTGTTTTGCAAGTTCAATTCCTTCGTTAACGTGTCTTACTATCATTGCGGCACTTTCTTCGGGCGGAAGATTTTCATGCACATTCTGATTATTCAATTGATTTTCCACAAAACCCTGAGGTGATATGGTTTTTCCTATATCGTGATAATATGCACCGACTCTTGCCAGCAAAGCATTTGCGTTAATTTGTTCTGCTGCTGCTTCGGCAATAGTTCCCATTGTCATCGAGTGATTAAATGTTCCCGGTGCTTTTCTTGCTAATTCGCGTAATAAAGGTCTGTCAAAATTAGAGTATTCCAGCAGTGTTAAATCTGTTGTTATGTTAAACAATCTTTCAAAAAAGATAAGCAGACCGAAAGTTAAGACCGGACTTATCAATGCATTTGATGCTGCAAACGCCAGTTCAACAAGCATCGTATCAACCGGTGCAAACCGTTCTAATCCAAATGCTATAATCGATGCGCTGTAACCAATAAGAATAAAAAGAAATGATCTGAATATTTGTGTTCTGTTTTTTATATCTCTTACGGTATAAACTGATAAACCGCCAGCAATAAAATTCATTGCCATAAAAGTATAATCATTACCGCGTAATGCACCTACAATCAGAGAAAGGATTACAGTAAGATAAAAACCAACACGGGAGTCAAATACAATCGTAAAAATCATTGAAGCTGCAGGAACAAAAATCAAATATTGTATGGGTGCTTTAACCGTTATCTGATTTATTAAATAAGTAACAAATGAAACAAAAATTATAAGTATGGATATCAATATAATTTTGGTGTTATCATAAAATATCTTCTTTCTGAACAGGAACAGATATATAGTAAGAATAGTAATAAAAAAAGATATGTGTAAGAACTTACCAATGAGCTGTAAAAATATCTTCTCCTGCCCAATAGTTTCTCCCTTTGCTTCTTTATAAGATTCAATCTTTAGTTTTGCCTGCGGAGTTATCCTATCGTGTTTAGCTATAATTCTTTCATTCTCGTTTACGATTCCAGAATATTTTGAAACATTGTCTCTTGCCTGTTCAGTTTCAAGTTTTGTTGCATCTTCGTTATAAACCAAATTTGGTTTTATAAAATGCAAAGTAAACTCAACAAGTGCTTCTGTAACTTCATTAGAATATCTTAACTCAATAATTTTATTTCTTGTTTCTGTTTTTGCCTGATCATAAAAGTAAAATTTGCTTACTGGTTCAATCCGATCTACATTACCAACTCTAACAGCTATACTATCTTTAAATTTATTTTTACTATCAATACTTAATATTCCCTTTTTACTAATTGACTCTGTAATTAAATCTGTCTGTTTAAACATTCTCTCTAAACTATTAACAGCCGAATGCGGTGATTTTTTCTGAACTCTTCTGAGATTTAATAATTGAATAAATGCATTTGTGCTTAAGAAAGTAGGGTTAACATAAGATTGCTGATCTTTACTTAGATTATCATCGATTACACCGGTAATATATTCAGCAAATATTTTTAAGGAATCACTTCTTTTATCAGCATAGTTATTAAAAACAGGATAAACAGATTTTTCAGCAAGTGCTACTTCGTTTAAATACGCTTGTTTCTCTTTAATTATAGGAAAGCTGAACGGTGCAATAAGGTCTTCGTTTGTCCAGATGGCTCCTTCACTTACCTCAAACTCTATTGATTCACCTTTAGGAAACATCATCACAATCAGGATAACTGTAATAATCCCGATTATAAGTTTTCTTTTCAAACCTGTTGGTTTAGTTAATTCTTTTATATTACTCATATATTAAGACATTTTTGCTTTTAATAATTCTTCCAGAAATTCTGCTGCTGCTTCTTGGTTATTTGATTTCTTCAAAACAAGGTCAGCTTTATTCTTTAGTTCAGAAATTGCATTAGATGGTGCAATTTTTAATGCTTTACTTTCAAACATACTGATATCATTATACCAATCGCCGAGCACTGCTGTCTTATCTTCCTGAATATTTAGATATTTTAAAAGACGCTTCATCGCTTTTCCTTTTGACGATCCAGATCTTCTAATTTCCAGATAATAGATGCTTTCGTGTGTTTGTGACCTGAAAAATGAAATTGAAGTACCGATCGAAAATGGAAAAATAAACTTATCTCTTATATATGCAACAGCAGGTCTATTATCACCGGCAAAAACAAGTTCAAGAGTACTGTTAGTAAGATTATCGTAAGACTCAACTTCTTTATATGGAGCTCCGAATTTTTCCATCAACTTGGGTATTACAGAATTTTGCTCTGTAAAGTATATAGCATCATTATGACAGAGAGCAATATTAACCATATATTTTTCTGAAAGCTCAATTGCTTTTTTTACATGTTTTTCCTTCAGATAAGACCTGTAAACAAAATTTTTTTCCGAAATACTTTTAATCACTGTTCCATCAAGCGAAATCATCGGAGAATACAGCTTCAGTTCTTCGGCAAGCGGAATAAGGGCTGAATGCAGTCTGCCGGAAGCAAATGAAAAGTTTACACCCAGTTTTTTAAGATTCATTACTAATTGTTTTGTCCGCTCTCCTATTTCGCCTGCATCATTAACCAAAGTTCCGTCAACATCAAATAGAATAAACTCTATTTTCTTTAATTTGTTCAGATCAAACATCTTATTCAGCTAATTTTTTCCAGCCAATTTTTGAAATATTTAGATAAAGAATAACAATTGAAATTACTGCTATAAGAATATAAATAATAAATCCCGCATAATCGTTTAATAGTAATTTACCCGTTCCAAATAAAATTGAATAAACTAAAATAACTCCAATAATCCAGTTAATAAACAGTTTTAAAAATCCTGAATCACTTTCAACTTCGGGAAGCTGAGAAGAAACTTTTTTCCACATTATTCCGCCTGGATGAATTTTTCTATAAAATGACTTAAGTACTTCATCTTCTGTGGGTTTAGTAAGCAGGGTAACTATTATCCATACAATTGTTGCTGATGGAACTATGATAAACAAACTATACGGAAATTCAATTCCCATATAATTTATAACCGGAAGAATAATAAATGGTGTTATCATAGCAGAAATTTCGGACCAGGCATTTATTCTCCACCAAAACCATCTTAGTATCAAAACTAATCCGACCCCCGCACCGCACTCAATTATAAAAGCCCATGCCCCTGAAATTTTATTAATGAAAAGTGTAACTATCAAAGAAATAAGCATCAATATTATTGTAACAATTCTTGAGCTTAAAACATAAAAAGATTCCTTTTTGTTTGTAACAACAAATCTTTTATAAAAATCATTGACTATATATGAAGTTCCCCAATTTAACTGAGTAGCAATTGTACTCATATAAGCAGCAAAGAACGCCGCAACAAGTAATCCTTTCAGACCAACAGGAAGAAAATCCCTCATAGCATAAATATATCCCATTGCTTTTTCCGAGTCTGATAGTTCAGGATAAAGTACCAAGGATGCAAGTCCAACAACAATCCAGGGCCATGGTCTGATTGTATAATGAGCTATCTGAAAAAACAATGTAGCAAACAATGAATGTTTTTCATTCTTAGCCGACATCATTCTTTGAGCTACATATCCGCCTCCGCCAGGTTCTGCGCCGGGGTACCAGGATGCCCACCAGATTATCCCTATATAGGCAAGAAAGGAAAATGTTGTCATTGCCAAAGTACCGGCTGCTGTGGGAACATCAGAAATAGTTGGGAAAAAATTGAAAACATAATCAGGTAGTTTTTCCTGCAATCCAGTCATTCCGCCAACTTGCTGTGAATTGACAACAATAACAGCAAGAATAATACACCCGGTGATTGCAATAAAAAACTGAAACGCATCTGTAACAACAACCCCCCAAAGACCTGATATTGCAGAATATACAGCAACCAATATCATTGCCCCAAATACATAAAGCAGAACAATTGATTCATCGATACCGAATAAACCTACAAGAATTGAAGTCATTGCTTTATTGACCCATCCGATAATAATTACATTCATAAACAGACCAAGATATAAAGCTCTGAATCCTCTTAAAAATCTTGCTGGTTTACCTGAGTATCGTATTTCGGCAAACTCAGCTTCGGTCATAATTCCGGCTCGTCTCCAAAGTCGGGCAAAGAAAAAAACGGTAAGCATTCCGCCGAATGCAAAATTCCACCATAACCAATTACCCGAGATACCGTTTTTAGCAACAAGTTCTGTAACAGCCAGCGGTGTATCGGCAGCAAAAGTTGTAGCAACCATAGAAAGCCCGGCTAAATACCATGGCAAATTACGCCCTGATAGAAAAAAATCATCAGTGCTTTTGCCAGCCTTTTTGTAATAGATTAAAGCAATTATTATAGAAAATATGAAGTAGGCAATAACGATTAAGTAATCCAGGAATTCCATTTTTACCTTTCGATATATTATCAGTTAAATGCTGCTTGGAATTGTTTTTAATATCTAATATAAGATTCTTACAGCTAAATGAATATCATCTTATAAAATTTATTCTAAAGGATGCTTAACTGTTTCTTCTTTTCCGAATATCAAATGCAGAGTGTTTCCAACAATTAAAGTTATTAAAACTCCAATTAATACAAACCAAGTCCAGGCTACAACATTAAACAGTATTATGAAGCTCATACAAATAATTGCGGCAAAGAAAGCCGGAATAGCATGCTTCTGTTGTACATTTTTATTTGACAAGCCCAACAGAAAAACTCCAAGCAATCCTCCATAAGTAAACGAAGCAATACTTAACGCAAGTTCAACAACAGTTCCCGGACTGTTCATAAATATAAAAGCAGAAAATATCAGCATTACTGCCCAGAATATTGTTAACATTTTGGAAAGCAATAAATTTCTTTTTTCATCAGTTGATTTTGTAAATGGAAGATAAAGATCAATCATAACAGATGATGAAAGAGATGTGATTGAGCCTGCAAGTGTTGATAATGCCGCAGCAAATAAGCCAGCAATTATCAGTCCTTTAATTCCAACCGGTAGAACTTCAATTATAAATTTTGGAAATATCTCATCGGATTTTAAATCAATATTTCCGTAATAGACGTACAATAAAATTCCGATAAATAAGAAAAGAGCAAACTGAAATATTATTATTACTCCCGTTGTAACAATTGCTTTTTTACTTTCAGCAAGATTTTTTGCAGCAAGCAGTCTTTGCACAATCAGTTGATCAGTTCCGTGTGAAGACATTGATAAAAAAGCACCGCCGATAATACCACTTATCAATGTATATGGTTGTGAAAAGAATCCTTTAACACCGTTCTCAAATCCAAAATTGATGATGCTAAGCTTTGAACTTACATCAGTTGAATCAAATATTTCGCTAAAAGAAAGTGGAATAAAATGAAACAGATAAAATACAGATACAATTGCACCGCCGATATAAATTATCATCTGAACTGCATCAACCCAGATTACCCCCTTCAATCCGCCGGTAAATGTATAAAGCAAAGCAACAATCGCCATAATAACAATTGCAACAATCGGCTGAATATCAAGCATAAGGTAAAGTGGAATTGCAGTAGCAAATAATCTTACTCCATCAGATGCAATTCTTGTAAACAGAAAAGTTACAGATGCCATTGATCTTGTTTTATTACCAAACCTGTTCTGCAGATAGGAGTATGCTGTTGAAAGTTCGCCCTTATAATAAGCGGGAAGAAAATAGGCTGCAACAATAATTCTACCAAGCAAATATCCAAAAGTAAGCTGCAGAAAATTTAGGTTTGTCAGATATGCAAGACCGGGAATGGAAATAAATGTAAGTGTACTGGTTTCAGCAGCAACAATTGAAAAGCTTATTGCCCACCATGGAACTTCCTGAGAGCCTACAAAATAATCTTTTACGGTTTTTTGTTTACCACCGCGGATCTTACCCAGACTTGTAATTGCGATCAGGTAAATAATAATTATTGTATAATCGATATAAGATAAATGCTGCACTTAACTCCCAAGATCCTTTAATGCCGCATCAACTGTAGATGTAACCGGTAAAACGCGGTCAAGTTGAGTAATTTTAATCAGGTTGTGAACTTTCTCTGACGGCGCAGCAAGTCTCATTTGCCCTTCGTTTGCAGAGACAATTCTGTTTGCAACAAGTATAGCACTTAAGCCGGAGCTGTCACAGCTTTCAACTTCGCTTAAATCAATTATAAACTTATTAACTCCTTCAACCTTCAGAATCATTGTAAACTCCCCTTTAAGCAAACCTGAAATACTTGTATCCAGTCTTTTTTCATTTAATTTGAAAACTGTTACATCTCCAAAATGTTTTGTTTCAAAATTCATAAAGCACCCTAAAACATTTTTAAACAATTTAAGAAATTACTATACGATACCTCTGACTCTACATCATTATTCGCTATCTGAAAATTATAGTATTTATCCGAATTCTTTTTTGAATAACCTATCCTGATTTTCGCGTTAACGATATTTGCTGCATAGCTGTAAAACAACTCATCTTTTCTGTTAAGATCAATAACTCCGTCATATTTCATCTCAGAAAGTTTACCAATCAGTTTATGACTGGGCAGATTTAGTTTGTTAAGATCGTTTACTCCAAACTCAATTGATCTGTTTCTGAACTTTGCAGGCATTAGGCTTATCCGATAATCGCGGGTTAAAATTTTTACAGCTTTATTAAGGTGATCAAGATGTTCAAGAACAACAAAACTTGCTCTAAAATCCTTTTCATCTTCAGGCATTAAAACTAAAAATGAGCCTGAACGCTTAAGTGCCTGGGAAAAGTCCTGCTCACTCAATTCATTGTGCTTTAATTTATTAGATATAAAAAATCTTGAAATATTATTTTTAATTGATTCAATCATCTTTATTCATTTTCTTTTAACATATCAAGAAAAGCTGATTCATCTATAACTTTAATTCCTAGAGATTCAGCCTTAGATAATTTAGACCCGGCTTTTTCACCTGCAACAACAAAATCGGTATTCTTACTTACTGCTGAAGCAACTTTACCACCAAGTACAGTGATACGAGCTGCTGCTTCATCTCTTGAAAAACCAGATAGCGTTCCGGTTAAGACAAATGTTTTACCTGTAAAGTAAGATTTTTTAATTTCCCTTTTCTCAGATACAAAATTAAGTCCTGCTTTTTTTAATTCCTCTATCAGTCTGATATTTTTTTTATCGGCAAAAAACTGTTTTATACTTTTACTTATGCTTGGACCAATTTCGTAGATTGAGGATATTTCTTCTTCTGACGCTTTAATAAGATTATCAATCGAATTAAAATGATCTGCAATTTTTTGTGCTGCACCTGCTCCAACATATCTGATCCCTATTGCAAAAAGTACTTTTGGAAAAGGCTGACTTTTACTTTTTTCAATAGCATTTAAAAGGTTATCAATACTTTTTTCACCAAGTCTTTCAATTTGAATTAATTCTGATCTCTTATCTTTTAGCTTATAGATATCAGAAAAATTTTTGACAAAGCCTTTGTCTGTAAAAAGGTCTATTAATGCATCACCCAACCCTTCAATATCCATCGCTCCTCGTGATGCAAAATGGATTAGCCTTCCCTTTATTTGCGCAAGACACTCTGTGTTTTCACAATAAAGTGCTACTTCGTTTTCAGGTTTAAATAATTTTGATTTACAAACCGGACATTTATCGGGCGGGATTGTTGGTGAGCTTCTTTTTGGTCTTTCATCAACTACAACCGAAATAATTTTGGGAATAACATCTCCGCCTTTTTCAATTATAACAGTATCACCAACCCTAATATCTTTTCTTTGTATCTCATCAAAGTTATGCAGCGTTGCCCTGCTTATTGTCGAGCCTGCAAGCTTAACCGGTTCCAATTCAGCAACAGGGGTTATTGCACCTGTTCTGCCAACCTGCCAGGTAATTCCCAGCAATTTTGTAAATGCCTGCTTTGCTTTAAATTTATATGCTACTGCCCAGCGGGGTGATTTAGCAATATTACCAAGTATATTTTGCTGCTTAACAGAATTTACCTTTACCACTGCTCCGTCAATTTCATAATCAAGTGTATCTCTTATTTGTTCAAACTTTTCACAGACTTTTAACACATCCTGAATATTCTTACACACAACAAACTTATCATTAACATTGAACCCAAGTTGTTTCAGAAGTTTTAGATTCTGTTCCTGAGAGACAAGTACTTCATCTTCATTAATTAATGAGTACAGGAAAACATTAAGTTTTCTTGATGCAACAATTTTAGGGTCCTGAAGTTTTAAGGTGCCTGCTGTTGAGTTGCGCGGATTTGCAAAAAGTTTTTCCCCTTTAGCTTCTCTTTCTTTATTAAGGAGATTGAAGTCTTCAATTTTCATAAAAACTTCGCCGCGTACTTCAAAATCCTCAAGATGATATTTATTTATTAATTCGGTATCTATCTTCAAAGGGACTGAGCGAATTGTTTTTACATTGTTGGTTATTTCTTCGCCTACTGAGCCATCACCCCTGGTAGCAGCAGTTTTAAGTTTTCCGTTTACATAATTGATACTTACTGATGCACCATCAATCTTCAGCTCAACAACATACTCAGGTTTATCATCTTCAGATAAGCTTTCTCTAACCCTTCTGTCAAAATCAAACAAGTCCTGTTCATCATAAGTGTTAGAAAGGCTGAGCATCGGAATTTTATGTTTTACGGGTTTAAATTCTTTAGTTAGATCTTTCCCCACTCTTTGTGTTGGTGAGTCCTCTGTAATCAGTTGAGGATTTTCACTTTCAAGTTTCTCTAATTCTTTTACAAGCAGATCGTATTTTTCATCACTTATAACAGGCTGTGCTAGCACATAATAATTATAATCATGCCTTAAAATTTCTTTACGCAGCTCTTCAATTCTTTTTTCAACAGATGCTGTCATTATTCCTGATCAATTTTAGGCGGAGAGTTTAGATACACAAGACCCGCTTTATCTAATTTGAAATATTTTACCGACCCGCTTTTGCCGGCAAAGTCAACATTTTTATTATTAAGCTGCAGAGTAACTGCCCCTGAATTGCCAACGATTGCTTTAAAATTATTAGCTGCAGCAACGCTCATCTTTGAATTAGGAGTTAAGGTAAATTCCTGTGTGCGATTGTTATCAAGAACCACAAAAATCCATGAAGTATCTTTTGAATAAAATGTCAGGTATAAGCTATCAGAAGATATGTGTACTGAAGCACTGTCATCCGGTACTTGTATATCAGCCCGTTCTTCAATGTATCTTTGATTACTTTCTTCAATAGCTTCATCAATTGGAATTTCTTCTACAATAATTTTATTGTTTTGATTGAAGAATAAAAAATAAACCAATGCAAAAACAATAATAAGACCAACCCCGCCGAGTCCGAATATCATCAACTGCTTATTTGCTTTACTTTCATCTTCTATAGTTTTTGGTTTCGTTTCATCAACATACGATTTAATTTGCTGAACTGGTGTAACAACAGGTTTTTGCTTTTCAACTTCGGGTGTAACTGATTTTTCGGCTTCCTGTTCATTTGTTTTCTTTTCAATATCTTTTGATGATTCTTTTTCCTGTTTGGTATCAGGTGGATTCAAATCATATTCTTTACCTTCTTTTGCGGCTTCATACTTCTTTAGAATAATGTTTTCATCAAGTCCTATAGTTTTAGCAAACTGTTTAACAAAAGCCTTAACATAAAGTTCGGGTAAAAAGGCAAAATTTCCCTGTTCAATAGCCTCCAGAAATTTCAAATCAATTCTGGTTTTTGTTGCAAGCTGCTGCAGGGTTAATCCGCTTTCTTCTCTTTTCTTTTTTAGTTCATCAGCAAATTTGTTTAACATAATATTTAAATATTTTTTTAATTAATTCTGATAAGTTTTGCGGCAAATGCACCATCCATTAAATGTTTATGAGGAAAAGTCTGAATACAGCCATTTTCATCAACAAGACTATCAGCAAGTTTTCCTTTTGCTGATTCAAATCTAAAATCCGGATGTGTTTCTAAAAACTTTTTAACAATCTCATAATTTTCTTCTGGTTCAATTGAACAGGTACTATAAACTATAACTCCGCCCTTTTTAACCAAAGCAGATGCTTTGGATAAAAGTTTCAACTGATTATCTGTCATTTTTCTTAAATCAAAAATATCTTTTTTCCATTTGATATCCGGCTTTTTTGATAACGTGCCTGTACCGCTGCAGGGAACATCAGCAAGCACTCTGTCATAAGGCTCTGATTCATATTCAAGTGCGTCGATTTCAATGGTTTCAACAATCTTTAATCCAAGCCGATCATTATTTTTTCTGACAAGATTCAATCTTCCCTCATATCTGTCAAGCGCAGTTATCTTTCCCTGATTTTTCATTAGAGAACCGAGATATGCAGTTTTTCCTCCCGGTGCTGAGCACATATCAAGAACATTCATCCCGGGGTGAACGTCGAGCAATCTGACTGCCAAGCCTGCGCTTTCATCTTGTATATTAAAATAACCTTTCTGATAATATTCCCATGCTGTTATGTTAGTAAGGTTTTGAAGCTGAACAAATTCTTCGAGAAATTTTCCCGGACGATATTTTAGGTTAACTTGTTCCAATAAAGCTTTGAAGCCGGCGATATCAGTTTTAATTGCATTAACACGCAGGGTGAGATATGGTTTTTCATTATTTGCAATCAGGAGTTTTTCTGTTTCTTCTCTGCCAAATCTTTCAAGATATCTTTTTACCATCCAGGAAGGATGAGAATAATAAGCGCTCAGATAGCCGATAATATCTTCATTTGGATCCGGATACCGGATAGCACTTTTGTTTCGAATAATATTTCTTAAAACAGCATTGGTAAGATCTGCGGGTTTTTGCCCTTGAAGTTTTTTTACAAATTCTACTGCTTCATTAACAGCAGCATGATCAGGAATTCTGTCAAGAAACATAATCTGATAAAGTGCAACGCGTAAACCATTTTTTAGATTGGGAATTGCCTTTGAAAACTGTCCTTTATAAAATCCGTTAAGTATCCAATCAAGTCTGCCCTGCCATCTTGTAACTCCATGAACAATTTCGTAAAGTAAGGCTTTATCAGGTCCATTCAGCTCTGAATTTCTTAACTCATTATCAAGTAATTTTTCCAGATAAGCATCAGTTCTTTCTACACGGTTAAGTATTTTAACCGCAAGCCCTCTTACTCCCTGATAAAGATCAATCACTTTGTGTTCTTCTAAATGTACAGGATCTTTAATTTCATTAATCTGATCGTTGTTATTTTCTGATTCATTCAATTTATTTTGTTCTGTACTTTGTGCGTTAAAGTCTTCCAACTAATAACCTCTTTTTTCTCTGTCTGATTGAGTCAATTCGAAAATAAATTTAAATAATTTCTCATCAACACTATCAAAATCGATATTTCTTCTGTTTATTACTATTCTTGCTGTCTCTATTGCTTTATTAACATCGTAAACCTTTGATGAACTATCTCCGCCCCAGATAAATGATGGTATGTATTTATCCGGAAATCCCGAAGAAAAAATATTACAAGCAAAACCAACAACAGTACCTGTGTTAAACTTTGTGTTAATAGCACTTTTAGAGTGGTCTCCTATCATCATCCCTAAAAAGCGATGGTTACTATCAACTACTTTATTGCTTAAATTAATTTTAATTAAGGAATAATTGTTTTTAAGATCGCTGTTATTTGTACCTGCACCAAGATTAACCCAGCTGCCGATATATGAATGTCCGATAAATCCTGCATGCTGCTTATTTGAGTAATCCATAAAAATGGATCCTTCAACCTCACCGCCTATTTTACAAACTTTACCAATGGATGTATTTCCATAAATTGTTGCTCCTGCTTTTATTTTAGTTGAAGCTCCGATAAAGCAGGGACCCTCAATAAAGGAATTAGGATAAATGAAAACATCATCATCAATTATCACCGGTCCGTTTGAAGCGTCAATAACAACACCCGGTTTAATAATAACATTTCTTCCAATGAAAATATTTTCTTTGTCTATTAGCCGAATATGATGCTCAGCCTGATTTATAAAATTCTCTTTGTTAAGCATCTTAAAGCGGTTAAAATCCAATGCTATCTGGGAACCATTGTAAAAAATCATATCCCATAAATAATTAGCGCACTTAAGGTCTAATATCTTTATCGGAAGACTATTAAAATCATTTATCGAAAAAAGATCTTTTAAATGTGCTAATTTATACTTTAGATTTGTTCCTGACAGATAAGCGGCAACAACTGTATCTTCATTTACAAATACTTTATCTTCAGAACTTGTCAGTGGAAGCAATTCAGATATGTTTGGCGGAGCAATAACTCTTCCATTGATAAATAAACATTCTGATTCTTCTATTCTGTTAACAAAACAGGCAGGGTTATTACGCTTTACCGCCTCTTCCAAATAAGGTCGGCAGTGAAGTGTAATCTTAACATTACCATAACTACTTATTATTCTCTGTTTTAGTGATTCAACCCCACAAAAGAGATCATAAACAGGTCTGGAGTAAACTAACGGCTCCAGATTAGAATAATTTTCATCTTCAAATATGCATATCTGCAAAGCTTTTAATCCTTAAGAAATTAACAATGGAATTTAACATTTTTTGAGTAAAGATTCTTTACTTAAATATGGCTAACGGACTTATTGGGTAAGATTTTTTTGATTTGCTGAAAGTACTGCTTTCAATCTAATGATCTTTAAACAGTAATACAGTTTTCAGCACCCGGCGTTCTCATTAAAAAAATATTTTAGAAATGATTCCGAAAATATCAGTAAATGCATAACCAAAATGCGATTAAATTTTATAATCTATTATTCAGTTACGTTTGTTACAGCAGCAGTTTTTCTTGAGAAGAAGGAATAGATTGCAGGAATAATAAACAGCGTTAAAAATGTCGAAAGTATCAGTCCGCCAATTACTGCAATACCCATAGAAACTCTGCTTTCAGAACCAGCACCAATTGCCAGTGCAATTGGTAAAATTCCTAGCACTGTTGAAAGACTGGTCATTAATATAGGTCTTAAACGGGCAGCAGCTGCATTTATAACTGCTTCATTCTTTGTTAAGCCGGATGCCTTTCTTTGATTTGCAAATTCAACAATTAAAATTCCATTTTTTGTAACTAGACCAATGAGCATGATAATTCCTATCTCGCTAAAGATATTTAGTGTCTGATTAAAATACCAAAGCGAGAACAATGCCCCTAACAATGCAAGCGGAACAGTAAATAATATTATAAACGGATCACGGAAGCTCTCAAACTGTGCGGCAAGTATTAAATATATCAATCCAAGAGCAAGCAAAAATGCAAAAACAAGACTGGTTGAACTTTCCTTAAATTCCTTTGACACTCCGTCTAACGCTGTTGAAAATTTTTCATCAAGTACATTATCAGCAACACTGTACATTATATCGATTCCTTCGCCCAGTGAGACACCCGGAGCTAATCCTGCAGAAACAGTAGCAGAAACATACCGGTTAAATCTGAACAACTGAGGCGGCGCGCTTTGTTCATCTACATAAACAACATTATCAAGCTGAATCAATTCTCCGTTATTGTTTTTTACATAAGTCGATTTCAGATCAATCGGTGCATCACGGTTCTCTCTGGAAAATTGTCCAATCACCTGATATTGCTTTCCATCTTTAATAAAATATCCAAATCTTTGTCCGCTGAATGCTGATTGAATTGTTTGAGCAATATCAATTGTAGAAACACCAAGCGCTCTTGCTTTTTGTCTGTCAATCGAAATTTTAAGTTCCGGTTTATTAAACTTAAGATTTGTCTCAACTACAGTAAAGGCTTCAGTTTTTTTTGCTTCCTCAATAAAAAGAGGTAAAAATTTTCGTAATGTTTCGAAATTTGGTGCCTGTAAAACAAATTGTATTGGTAACCCGGCTCTTCTGCCGCCGATTGTCTGCTGTTGAGTAATGAATGTTCTGGCTCCGCTTAAACTGCTTACAACCGGAGTTAAATCATCAGCTATTTGTTGCTGAGATCTTTCCCTGCTTCCTGCATCTTTTAAAATCAGGTTTATAGAGCCGGAGTTAACTGAAGAAGCTCCCCAGCCGGGAGATGTTATCGAGATTATGCCTTCCTTCTCAGGTACTTTGTCCTTTAAGACTTGTACTGTCTCATCAATATACCGCTCCATATATTCAAATGTAGCGCCTTCCTGAGCTGTTATACTTAGATTAAGTCTTCCTCTGTCTTCAAGCGGTGCAAGTTCTGTTGGCAATACTGAGTAAATAACATAAATCAATGCCAGCGCGGCAATTGTAACAGGAAATGCAAGCCATCTATGTTCAATAAAATATTTAAGTTGTCTTTGATAAGTATTATTGAAGGAAACAAAAAATGGTTCGGTTAAATTGTAAAACCAATTATGATGCTCTCTGCGTTTGAGAATTTTTGTACTTAACATTGGAGTTAAAGTAAGGGCAACAAAAGCGGAGATAATAACCGAGCCGGCTACAACTATACCAAATTCGCGGAATAATCTTCCTGTAATGCCCTGCAAAAAGATAACCGGCATAAATACAGCAGATAGAGCAATGGTGGTTGATATTACAGCAAAAAATATTTCTGCGGATCCTTTTCTTCCAGCTTCAACAGGGTCCATTTTGTTTTCAATCTTGGTATAGATGTTCTCAAGAACAACAATCGCATCGTCAACAACCATCCCGATTGCCAGAACAATACCAAGTAATGTTAAAACATTGATTGAAAAATCGGCAATATACATTATGAAAAACGTACCGATTAATGAGATCGGTATTACAAGTATCGGGATCAGAGTAGTTCTCCAATCACGTAAAAACAAAAATATTATTAGTACAACCAAAGAAAATGCAAGCATTATTGTTTCTTCCACTTCTTTAATTGAATTGCGGATAAAGGTTGTAATATCAAAACCGATACCTGTTTTAATATCAGGCGGCAGACTTTTCTTTATTACTTCAAGTCTTTTATAAAATTCATCTGCAATTGCAATATTATTTGCACCAGCCTGTGAAATTAACACAACACCAACCATCGGAATTCCGTCGCGCTTTAAAATAGTACGTTCATTCTCGGCACCAAGCTGCGAGTGTCCTACATCTTTGACTCTTACTATATTTCCGCCAGCCTCTTTAATAATAAGATTATCAAATTCAACTTCAGTCTGTAGTCTTCCGATTGTTCTGATAGAAAGCTCCGTATTATCTCCTTCAATTCTGCCTGAGGGTAATTCAACGTTTTCTCTGTTCAAAGCATTTCTGACATCAACAGGTGAAAGACGGAAAGCCGCAAGTTTAGCTGGGTCAAGCCACAATCTCATTGCATATTTTCTTTCGCCCCAAATCTGAACTGAACCAACTCCGTTAATAGTTTGCAGTCTTTCTTTAAAAATATTATTTGCAATTTCACTCAGCTCAAGCAAACTTCTGGTATCGCTTTGGATATTAAGAAACACAATGGGAGTTGCATCTGCATCCGCTTTTGATACAATCGGCATATCAATATCAGGAGGAAGATTAAATAAGGCTCTTGATACTCTATCACGCACATCATTTGCCGCTGCTTCCATATCAATATCAATATCAAATTCAACAGTAATTGTGCTTCTTCCATCCCGGCTTGCAGATGTTAATGATTTAATACCGGCAATTCCATTTATTGATTCTTCCAATGGTTCTGTAATCTGGCTTTCAATAACATCAGCATTAGCTCCGACATAATTTGTTGAAACCGTGATTATTGGAGGATCAACTGAGGGAAATTCTCTTACTCCAAGATAGGTATAACCTAAGACTCCAAATACTATGATGATTATAGACATAACCATCGCGAGAACAGGACGTTGTATGCTTATTGAAGAAAGACTCATTTATAACTTCCTATTTAACGAACTCAGAAATAGTAACTTTTGACATTGGTTTTATTTGAAGTATCCCCGAAGTTATTACTGTATCACCGGCATTTAATCCTGAGATGATCTGAATAGAGGTTTCCTCTCTTATACCAATTTCTACATTTTGCTGAGCTACTACTCCATTTTTGTATAGATATACCTTCTGACCTTTTAATTCGGGAACAATTGCAACAGAAGGAACTAAGATTGCATCATTGATTTTTTTAAGACTAAGTTCAACATTTGCAAACGCTCCCGGAATCAACTCAGAATAATTTGAATTGCATATTGCCCTTATTTTCAATGTCCTTGTTCCTGGATCAATCTTAGGTTCTATTGCATAAATTTTTGCTTTAAAAACAGTTGCACTGCCGCTTATCCTAAAATCTAACTCATCTCCTTTTTTTACTGATGTTGAATATTTTTCAGGGATAGAAAAATCAACCTTAATAATATTCAGATTTTGAAAAGTAGCTATAACAGTGGCTGTTGTAAGATAACTTCCCTCGCTAACTGATCTTAATCCTATAGTGCCGCTAAAAGGTGCGCGAATTTCTGTTTTATCAATCTGCGCTTTAATTAAATCATAATCTGCTTTGTTTACATTAAGTTCACTTACCGTATTATCATATTCTTCCTGACTTATCAGATTTCCATCACGTAATTGTCTTTGTCTGAATTCTTTTTCTTCAGCAAGTTTAACCTTTGACTCTGCTCTTCTTAATTGAGCCTGTAGGTCCGCATCGTTTATTTTAACCAGAAGATCACCTTTATTAACATAGCTTCCTTCGCTGAAAAGAATTTTTGTGATCTTTCCTGCAACTTCACTCTTCAGCTCTACTTCTTCATTTGCTAAAATTGTTCCTGTGGTAAGAACTTTATTATCAACTGTTTCGGGTTTAATTATGTACGCCTTAACAGAAATTATCTGATCCGGTTTGTTGCCTGCAAGATTGCTGTTTTTTACTGAAGATGAGGAAAGAAGTTTTGGCAGCAGGATTATTAAAAGCAAAACCAGAATAACTGCTGAGATAATAATTTTTTTAAGGTTGTTTTTCATAATTGAATTTTGATATCAGAGTAATCAAATAAAATCTTATCCAAAATATAGAAATAAAAAAGACGAATTTGTAAAACTTGTGATGTAGAATATTATTTTGTCAATATCATTTTCTTTATTTGGGTAAAATCAGCCGTTGATAATTGGTAGATATAAACTCCGCTTGGTAATTCTGCTGCATTAAAATCAACACTGTAATTACCTGCTTCTTTGTTTTCATTTACAAGAGTTGCTATTTCTTTGCCAAGAATATCATAAACTTTTAATGTTACAAATTGTTTGTTGGCTATTGCATACTGAATACTGGTTACAGAATTAAAGGGATTCGGGAAATTTTGATTTAAAGAAAATCTTGTTGGAATACTTACTTCAACTTCAATAGTATTTGAATATTCAAACGTTCCATCAAAATCGGTTTGCTTTAACCTGTATTGATATTTACCAGTAGAAAGATTTTCATCTACAAAAGAATATGATTGTGGTTCTGTTGTTGTACCATTACCGTTTACAAAATCGATGTTTTTCCATTCCTCATTTTTATTATCTCGTCTTTCGATGTGAAATCCCTGATTATTTATCTCTGAAGCAGTTATCCAGCTAAGTAACACATTATTACCGTTTACTTCAGCAGAGAATGATGCAAGCTCTACAGGGACAGTTCTTCCTGCTGTCCTATACTCTCCGTTCATATCTGCACCTACCCAGATATATCCGCTTGAGTCAATTGCCATAAAAAGAACAGAGTATCCTAAACCGGATAAACCATTAAAATAAAAAACCCCGAATGTTCGGGGTTTATCACACCTCAAAAAACTATTATTTCTTTTTGCTGTATTTTTTGTTGAACTTTTCAACTCTGCCGGCAGTATCAAGTAATTTTTGTTTTCCTGTAAAAAACGGATGTGAACCACTTGATATATCCAACTTTACTAAGGGATAGGTTTTGCCATCAGTCCATTCAATAGTATCATTTGTTTTAATCGTCGATCTGGTTAAAATTGCAAAATCACAAGATGCATCTTGAAATACAACTGGCTTATATTCCGGGTGAATTCCTGATTTCATATCATTCCTAATTATTTGGTTTTCAAAAATAGTGGGTGTAAATATATGATTTTAAGCTAAATTATCCAATAAATGTTTTAAGGCATTTTCTCTGATTTTTGTTCATTACCGGCTTCTTTTTGACCCTCAGCCTTCATTTTCAGCAGTTGAACTTCCTGCTTTTCTTTGGTGGATAAACTTCGCTGCATAAAATTTAAGTTTTTCTTACTTACTTCCTGTGAACTTACATTAACAGGCGTTTGGATTAGATTCTCTTCCAGCTTTTGAACTTTATTAGATTGAATACTGTCTGAAGTTGTTTTTTCATTATACGATACTTCAGGAATTATCCCGCGATTGGTACCAAGCACCTCTTCAGTATTTTTTTCTTCACCTTTAGCTGTCTTATCCTTAAAATTCTCTTTTACTGATTCCCGCCTGATTGTGTTCTGCTCTTTTTTAGGTTTCTTACTTATTTCTTCATCTTCATTCTGAAGAATTATATCATCCATCGTCTCAGTTATATAAATATCCTCTCTCAGGCGCGGTTCAATATTCAAGGGATCTTCCATAACTTCCGAATTACCATCAACAACAAAGAAAATAATTATTGTTGATGCAAGAACAACTGCAGCCGGAACAAGCTTTGGCGGAGTAAGAAGATTTTTCCAAAAGCTTTTTTTCTGTTTCTTTCCAGTTGAATTTATTTTTCTGAACAGCTCAGTTTCAAAGTTTTTCGGTGCATTAACTTCCGGCAAGTTTTTTAAATCTTCTAACAACTTTTTATTTATATTTTCATCATTCATCTATCTCAATCCTTATAAATATCCTTTAGATATTTTTGCAGCTCTGATCTGCCGCGGTTAATCCGAGATTTAACGGTTCCAATTTCTATTTGCATAATTTCCGCAATTTCCTCATAAGATAATTCTTGTATGTCTCTTAAAATCACTGCCTCACGATAAGTATCTCTTACTTTCAATAGTGCTTTCTGAATAATTTCACTTTTAATTTTCATATCAGTTTGAATATCCGGTCTATAGGCTTCGTCAGGAATATCAAATGTCTTCTGTTCGTCGCCATAACTGTTAATTGAAAAGAAATTTCTTCTGCGTTTTCGCTGATATTCAGTACGGGCAAGATTGCCTGCGATTGTATAAATCCAGGTTGAAAATTTTGCCAAAGAACTATAGTTATCTTTGTATCTGTAAACTTTTATAAAAGTATCCTGAACTACATCAACGCAACTATCATAATCACCAAGAAATCTATATACAAAATCTATTAACGGATTTTTAAATCTGCTTACCAAAATCTCAAATGCTTTTTCATTTCCAC
>JAANMU010001137.1_pt1 | contig 26307 bp, 19 predicted proteins | sample 7279701 | NCBI WGS metagenome assembly JAANMU01 (sample SAMN14094539, study PRJNA606508) | bioreactor metagenome | isolation source: A lab-scale SPAN reactor treating ammonium-rich wastewater day 57 | place: Ireland: Galway | collected 2017-03-13 | reverse complement strand
GCCTGGTCCACCGCGATATCAAGCCCGCCAATCTTTTGGTGGATGAACGCGGCGTGGTCAAGATTCTGGACATGGGACTGGCGTTATTTTCCGAGGACGACAACGCCTCGCTGACCATTGCCCATAACGAGAACGTCTTGGGCACCGCCGATTATCTGGCGCCAGAGCAGGCGATCAGCAGCCACGACGTCGACCATCGGGCCGATTTGTACAGCTTGGGCTGCACCCTGTACTTCCTGCTCACCAGCCATCCCCCGTTCCCCGAAGGCTCGCTCGCCCAGCGCATCGCGAAACACCAATCGGAAAAGCCACGCGACATCCGCCTTGATCGGCCTGACTGCCCCAGCGAACTTATCGCCATCTGCAATCGGATGATCGAAAAGAAGGCGGACGACCGCTACCAAAGCGCGGACGAAGTGGCCGAGGTTCTTACCGATTGGCTCGAACGAAATCGCGCCCTGGAGAGCAACGAGGTCGACGAGCGCGCGGTGGTTAGCGTGACAACGCCTGCCGACGCCGACCCAGGCGTACTCACATCGCGCGGGAAGAGCGATATTCCCAAGCCGTCAAAATCCGGTTTTCGCGGCGTGGTGCGCCGTGGGGCGGGCAGTTCTGGACCAAAGGCCAAACCACCTGCGCCGCGGTCCGGAAGTTCCAAGTCGGACCCAAACCTCACAACTTCGGCGACCACGCCAGCGTCCAAGGCGGATACGGCCGATACGCTATCTGATCACTCTTCAACAACGACCACGGAGCAAGCCGCTCCCGCCGTGCACCCGCGTCGCAAACCGCCTGTTGCAGCAATGCGAAGCGACGCCGAGCCGATTGAGGTCAGGCCAGAAGAGGAATCTTCAATAACGATTTCTCCGTCGAAAAAATCCAGCGACAGTGGTGAAATTGATTTAGGCGACTTGGGGGAGCTGCTCGAGGCTACCTCGGGGTCGTCTGGCCGCCCGTCGAGTCGCCGCTTGGAGACGCGCCGGAACCGCAGCAACCGGCCGTGGGTCTGGGCTGTTGCAGCCATAAGTGGGCTAATCCTTGTAATTGCAGTGGTCATACTTACTTTACTTTATAGAGAAAAAGACGGTTCGGAAAATTCGCCCAGACGCGAATCCACTGCGGGGGTGTCTCGGATACAAAAGAATCCCTTCCGAAACTTGGACTGCAACGAAGTAGCAAGGAACGACTTGCGGCAATTCTTGAATTCGAGGGTTGGCGGACCCTACTATTCCTAGGCAACGCGGGGCGAGGGGCAGTTATCTCGCCACCATTCCTTTTGCCTTGAAACTCGCTTCCCCTCGCTGCGGGGGGATTGCGTCTCGAATGAGCACCCATGTCTCGCCGTACACCCTATCGTTTTCATGCGCGTCCGATGGCTCATCGGAATACGCTGGTCCGCGCGGCCCGCGGTCGCTTCGGAAATCCATTAAGCAAACGTGGACGCCGCATTGTCGTCCATCAGGACCCGTTCAGTCCGCCGGAAGACTGGCACGACCCCGTCCATACAGAGCAGCGATCCGAGGATTACCAAATCATCGTTCAATCGGCGGGTCGGGGATATCACCATGTCGTAACGCCGGCCGAAATCCGCGCGCGGCTATCGCGCTTGCCCGCGGCCATGATCAAACCGTTGAACGTGGTTCAACTAAGTCGCTTGACGCGGAAAAAGCGGTCGTACTCTTGTTATGGATTGCAATGGGGACAGTCGATTTACCTCTATCCAATGGAGAACGACTTGATTGAGCATTACCTGGCTCCGCCCACGCCCGGCGAATTGAACGAGGCGCGAATGTACGGGGGGCGATGGGAGCAAGTGGCGTCCAATCGATGGCGGCTATGCTGGACTCCCAAGGCCATCAAGGACTTTTACTTGAACAACGTGCTCATCCACGAATTGGGACACGTCTTGGACGACCGTAACAGCAATGCCCGCGACCGCGAACGATACGCCGAGTGGTTTGCCATTCATCACGGTTACTTGCCAAGCCGGAGCGAACGATGCCTGCCGTCAAGGCGCAACTTCCCCCACCGGCGCCACGCGAAGGGCGCATAACACGATTTCTACGATGCGCCCCCAGTGCAGCTTCATTCGGTCAATTGAACAGCTATCTACATGAAACTGCACTAGAGAGCGCCTAACCAACGGGCGATACTCTGGTGGTCAAAGAATGGTGTACGTCTTCCAATGCATGGGGTTATAACGGTTTGCCAGGGGCGGCGATTGGTTTCGCGCCCAGATCGACGATCAGGTAGTGGTACAGTTTGGCCGCGTGTAAGAAAAAAGTTTTAATTTCTGAAAAAAGGTCGCGGAGGGTGAGCTTGGTCATGGGCTATCCTCCGTTTTTTCCGACGTGGATTCCAGCAAGGTAGCTGTGAAAGCCGTTGAAAAACCGATTGCTTTTTAGGAGCGTGGGCCAGCTGCGGTTTATCTCCACTGGGTTCTGTTGGGCATATTCAAAGATTCGGAATAAGTGCCTTTGAAGCGTTCGGTCGCCGTGAGAACGAAGTTGTTTAGGAAGCGTAGCCGGATCCTCTTTTGCGATTTCCGTGTGTTCGCGAAATACTGTAGCGCAAAGAAAAAAAGCGCTTGTTGGAACAACTTGGTCAACTAGGGCGAGGTGCTGATCCATGATCGCATCTCCAAGGAAGGTTCTGTAATCGACTTCCCAGCCATCGGCTTCTTTGGATCGCTTGCGTTTCACTCCAGAAAACCGATGAACGAAACCATCAACAAACTCCTTTACTTGGTGGGCGATGACAAACTTTTCTCCTGTCATTTCATGCGAGAAAACTCGCTCAAAGTAGCCGCCATCTTCAGACGATAGAAAAATCTTCTTTGGATCCTTTTTTGCCAATTCGGGATGCTTAAAAAATGTTGCGACGTATGCCTGGGATCCCTCTTTTAGTTTGATTGTATGACCCTCAATCGCCCTTCCAATCCTGCTTTCAATTGCATTTCTTTCGGCCTCCTCGACGGTATCTGCTTCTCCCTCGCGACGTTCTAAGTACCATCCAATGGCCGCCAAAGCGCTTGCAAGTTGAACAACGCGAGGATCATTGGACCTGAGAAAACCAGTTCGCATTTGGTTTTGGTTGTTCTGATTGACTGCCACGTTGCTTCCAAAATCCTTGTCGCCGTTTGACGTAATGACGCGAAGCGGAACAAGAACATCGGTCTTTAAGGATCCGTCGGCAAAGGCCCCATGTAGTGCGCGAACGGTCTGGCCTCCGTTCACAACTTGCGAGCGGCTTAGGTTGATTGTGTGCTGGAAAGGGTCGTATTGCGCCGTGTCGCAAATGAACGTTACCCCGTTGTTGTAGTGCAGAAAATTCACAGAGTCATTTCCACGGCACGCCGCAGCAATTGCTCGATTTGTGGGAGTTGGGCCTTGCGAAATACGGATATTTCTTTGTAGAAGTCCGTCCCCATACTGCTCAAACAGAGTAGCCAGTTTTTCAGCGGGAACATGAAAAAAGAAGCACCGTGAGGATCCCGACTGAACCATATAGGGTGCTTGCACAGAATCAAAAATAATTGGATCCCGAATTGCAGGCAGGTTCTTTGAATAATGGCGGTCTTGGATTGTCGCTAAACTAACGCACTCCCAGCGAATGAAGTCTTCGGAGGGAGGATCCAGTTCGCGTATAAACGCATCAAGCTTTAGTTGTGACCCAGTTCCAGTGGGTATTCCGGATCCCGATGTCACCAACAGCAAGCGGTAGGCGCGTGGTACGATGTCATAAATATCTTGGATTCGTTCTTTGAGTAGTTCGTTGGCAATCGTTTCATGCTGCCTGCTTAGAATTAGCTTCAGTCCCGAAATCACTGTATCAACATCGCTCTCCGGAAATGTCTTTACCGCATCGGTGGGATTCTTGAATTGGAAAAAATAAACCACCTTGTCGTCATCAATCCAAATGGAGTCAACGCCAAGATCCCCGCCGCCGTCGCATACAGCCTCCGCCGTGTCTACCTCGGATAACCCCACAATCTCCATCAAGTACCACCACATCAACTGCTTTCCTCGGTCGTCGATTCCCAATCGCTCACCAAGGTTCTTGCATTCATTTTCAAGTTGTGTCTTGAAAAGAGAAAGCAGTGCGCCAGCATGCGAACCTCTTCGGCTTTGCTTGGTCGTTTTTGACATGGTCTACTCCTTCCAAAAAAAGTTGATCTTAAAACTAGGATCCGGAGAGCGGCCCTCCGTCTCGGAGACGCGCTAGCCTTATAAACTGGCAGATGGTGCCGACGCAGATCGGCCGGGTTCAACTCCCCCTCTCTCCGCTCGCTTTCTTTGCGAGCTTCGCGGCTTCGCGTAGAAGCACCCAACGCGCCCAAGTAGACACGTTTTTTTCTACTGCGGCTTCAAGTTGTGCATGCTCATTCTCCGTCAGTCGGATTTGGAGGATTCTGGTTTTGCGCTCCTCGGGTGGCTTCTCAGGTCGAACCATTTTGGAAAACCGCAAAGAAAGTTTCAAGGAATGACCAAAGGTGTCTTTACTGTATAGACAATAAAGGCATCAGTTGGAAGCAGTTTCCAACAAAAAACCCCGACTCAACCTTGCCGGGTCGAATCGGGGCCAACACAATCCAGCGGTTCGCTAGAACGTGCCTCACAACGCCTATTCTAGCGAGCCGCCCAGAGATGGGAAAGGTTCTCGCTATGGCCAATGTTCTCCCCCGCGACCGTCAAATCGAAGTGCTGCGCCTGTTGGTGGAAGGCAACTCGCTTCGCTCTACTTCTCGAATTACCGGCGTGCATCGCACGACGATTCAAAACCTCTTGGTTCGTTTCGGTTCGCAATGTTCAGAATTTATGGACAAAGAATTTAACAACTTGTCGCTAACTCATGTCGAGGTCGACGAGATTTGGACCTTCGTGCAAAAGAAGCAAGCCATGCTGACCGTAGAGGAACGCGCTACCGCCAGCGACATTGGCGACATTTACTTATGGACTTGCTTGGATGCCCAAACGAAGTTGATTCCCTCGTTCCTCTTGGGCAAGCGGTCTGCGGATAACGCACGGCGGTTGATGATGGACCTTGCTGGCAAGTTGCGCATGCCACGCCCGCATGAAAGTGACGATCATGCTTTCGAGCAAGGCGAGTATCGGCCCGTTGTGCAAATCAGCACCGATGGTTTCGCCGCCTATCGCGAAGCGGTTGACCTCGCTTTTGGCGCCCACGTTCGTTATGGGCAAATCATCAAAGACTACCGCAACGCCGATCAACCGGGGCGTTATGCGCCGCCGGAGATGGTCGCAACCGAACGCCGCAACATACGCGGCATAGAAAACGTGTTCACAATATGCACCAGCCACGTTGAGCGGCACAACTTGACCATTAGAACCTTTATGAAGCGGTTCACGCGGTTGTCTGTGGGGTTCAGTAAGAAGCTGGAAAACCTGGAAGCGGCGTGCGGGCTATTCATCGCCTATTACAACTATTGCTGGCGCCCGCGCTTTCCAGATCGAAGCGGCAAGTCTGGCCGCTTGCGGGTGACGCCTGCAATGGCCTCGAAGGTTACGGATCGACTGTGGCGGTTGGAGGATTTGTTTGAAGCGGCTACTTAAACAACTGCTGCTGACTTCCTTCGCGGGTTTTCTTCTTAACTCGCGGCGCCCGCTTGAAGGTTCGCAGGTCACGGCTTGGCGGGAAGTTTGGTTGCTTCCCGCCTAATAGTTCTTCGATGGTGATGATCTGCACTCGCGGGAATTGCAACTCGGAATATCCCAGGTTCCATGACGAGTAGTAAAACCCGGCGCTTGCTGCCTCCGTAACCATCGGCTTTGTTGGTGACTCCAAAGTGATATACACGCCAATAGCGGCATTCTCCCTTTCAATTACGCCACGGAGGTCGCGTATCTCCGTAACTTTCGGCTTGCCCGATTTTACTTGGAAGATGATTTGCTTTGTTTTTCCATTGGTCGGTTCATCGTGGAAGTAAAGTCGCCCGTCGATGCCCTTATCCGCGCCCTTCTTTCGTTCGACTGGGCGCGCCCCAACCAATCCAAGCGCCCAGTATTGGAATTGGTAGCGGTTCTCCAGCGATAAAGCCTTAGCACTCTCCAAGTCGGCAGGTTCACCAAGTACGCCGTACCCGTTTTTGCCAAACGCGGTGTACAGGCGGTGTTTGATAAGCGAGATTGCAAGATGGGTAATGTCAATGCCAATCCACGCACGGCCCAGCTTCTCTGCGGCGGCAATAGATGTGCCGCAACCGCAAAACGGGTCTAGCACTACATCGCCCGCATCGCTACTCGCTTCAACGATGCGCTCTAATAGTGCTTCCGGCTTCTGCGTGGGGTAGCCGAGTCGCTCTTTTGCTGACGCGCTTAGCGCTTCAATGTCATCCCATAATGATTGAACAGCCACGCCCTTGCCGCCCTCTAGGTACTGTTTTCTCTGCGGCACGGCGCCGGGTTTTGTTTGTACGATCATTCCCTGTTCGTAGAGTTGTTGCATCTTTACTTGGGAATACCGCCAATACTTCGTCACCCCCATAAACTCGTAATGCGGGTTGCCTTTGGACGCACCGCCAGGGCCAATCATGCTGATAAGTCGATAGCGGCGCCCGTCCGGTTCTTCGTATCGGAAGAATTTTTCGATGTACTCTTCTGAATACTCCTTGAATACTTGCTTAAATTTCGCAGTTTTGGACTTGGCATAAAATAGAATCGTGTCGGTATTCGGCCCAAAAAACTTGCTCCCCTGCCCGAAATTTCCCTTGACCGTCGAAACGCGCTTCCAAACGATTTCGTTACGAAAATTCTGCGCTCCGAATACCGCGTCCATCAACATCTTTAGGTAATGGCTGGCAGTTGGGTCGCAATGAAGATAAATGCTCCCCGTCGGTTTTAGTACGCGATGCAACTCGGATAGGCGCGGGGCCATCATCGACAAGTAGGCGAGCATATCGCTTCCGCCGATGAACGTTCGGAATGACACAAGGGCATGCGCGGCGGCGCCGCCCCCTTGTACAACCTCATTAAACGCCTCCGCTGCGGCTTGGTCCCATCGCCATGTATCTTCAAACGCCTGAATCTGGGCAGCAGATCGAGAACCGTCTTGCTCTTGGAATAGGACGTTGTAGTTTTGCTGCGACTTAAAAGGCGGGTCAAGGTACACTAAGTCAACGGATTCATCGTCGATGTACCGTCGCAGTACGTCCAGATTATCTCCGTAGTAGAGATAGTTCATGCCACAGCCCCGCAAAGATTGCCCAGCCGTTAAAATACCCCTTATCGGTATCGGCTAGCAAGGGCGGGTGACTTGGGCGATTTTGAGGGCATCGATTTTTTCCTTGACACCCCGCCAAACTGTACCACTACCGACGATCAAAGACTGTTGCTCCGGTGCGCCTGCGGGAGTTACAATACCTCATTACCCGCACGACGTTGGGTTGTCTTCTATCTCGAACCGCCACATCCGAGGAGTTGGCTCATGGAACTGTTCGCCCATTTCACCTCAAACGAGGTTATTGTCTCGTTGGCGATTTACCTGACGGGCGTCATTTCGGGAGTGTTGCTCGCGTGGGCGTCTCGCGTGCGGGACGGTTCGGGGCGCTAATCGAACCAAGCCATGGCGAGCATGAGTTCCGCTTCAAGCGACCGACCGAACTTTGCCGCGGGCGATGGCTTATTGCCAGCAATCGCCCAGGATGCGGAAACCGGGCAAGTGTTGATGCTGGCTTGGATGAACGCCGCCGCGTACGACGAGACGCTGCAAACGGGCCGAGCCGTGTACTACAGCCGCAGTCGCAAAAAACTGTGGCGAAAGGGAGAAGAGAGCGGCCACGTCCAACAGGTCGACGCGATCTTTTTGGACTGCGACGCCGATACCATATTGCTCCGCGTGCGTCAGCATGGACCGGCGTGCCATGAAGGCTACGCGAGTTGCTTCTTTCGGCAAGTGACGGCGGAAGGACTGCGGGTTATTGCCGACCGGCAAGTGGACCCTCGTACGGTTTATGGCAAGAACGTCTGACGATTCGCTCGATCTTGCCTGTTCCCTGCCGTCGCGTTGCCTACGGTAACGGCGCCAATCATGTCTGACTTCATTCAAGTCGTTACCACTTTGAGCGCCAAGGCCGACGCCGAACAACTAGCGCGCGCGCTCATCGAGCGGCGTCTAGCGGCGTGTGTGCAGGTCAGCGGGCCCGTCGTCAGTTGTTATCGGTGGAGCGGACGTATTGAAACCGCCGAGGAATGGCGCTGCACCATCAAAACCCGCAAAGCTCTTTATGGGGAGCTAGAGAAGTCCATTTGCGAGCTTCATCCCTACGAGACCCCGGAAATCCTGGCCACGGACGTCGTCGCGGGGTCTGAGAGTTACCTGCGGTGGATTGTTGAAGAGACGAGTTGACGCAGGTCGACCGCGCGCACCGCATCCCGGTGCAAGGTGGATTCCCTCGCTACGCGCGGTTGCCTTGGTTGCGGTCGAGTTGTCAGTGCAAGCGGCGGGGCGCTCGCGCCCGGTCCCCCGAGAAGAACCGGACGCAAGTGCGCGTCCGCTGCTTGATTCAACTTTCAATTCTCTCGCCAGGACGATGGGTTAAACTTGGTCGGGAACCACGAACGGTTCGCGATATTTACGGGAGAGCAAAGCGTTGGCTTGCTCGTCGTCAAACGTCTCGGTCTTGGGGTTGAAGTTGAGGGTTCGGCCAAGCTGGTAGGTCGTCTCGTCCAAATCAATCTGCACGGCTTGCAAGTTTTCGCGCAAGTTTTTGAACGACTCAACGACCTGTTGGTTATCGCCGATCGACTGGGCCTGTTTGCTAAATGGTTGGGATTCGCCCAAACGGTACGAGATGTTGCCCAGGTGGCACAATGCACTTGAGTAATGGCCCACTTCGGCATCGCAGTTGATGTCTTCCGCCTTGCGGCTGCGCATGGCGGCAATGAAGCTCCCGAACGCGCCGCCTTCGGTCACTTGGGCTTCGCCTTTAACCGATTCTGGACTGCCGCCATTCTTGGGATAAAACTTGCCGCCGCGAATCACCCCTTCGGAGGTGTAGAACTCATTGGTGACCTTAGCCGAGGGCGCTCCGGACTTACCGACCAGGCCGCGCGTCTCGAACACCAGCAGCGTTTCGCCAAACTCGTAGACCGCAAGCTGCATGTTGGGCGTTTCGCCTTGGTCTTTTTCGCCGGGTAAGAACCGCCCGCCGAGACTCCAAACGCGCGTCGGCAACGTGGCGTCTTTGATCGCCCACCGGGCGACGTCCATCTCGTGGACGCCCTGATTGCCGGTGTCGCCGTTGCCGAAGTCCCAAAACCAATGCCAGTTATAGTGGACCAGATTCCCGTGGAAGGGCTGTTCGCTCGCGGGACCAAGCCACAGGTTAAAGTCGAGGTGCTGAGGCGGATTGCTCGGCTTTTTGACGCCGATGCTCCAGCGCGGCTTACAACAGTAACCTTTGGAGACAAGCAACTTGCCATACTTGCCGGATTGAATGGCGGCCATCTCTCGCGCTCGGCCGCCGCTGCTTCGTTGCTGCGTGCCGTGTTGGACCACGCGACCGTACTTCTTGGCGGCCTCGGCCAACTGGCGGCCTTCAAAGACGTTATGGCTGATGGGCTTTTCGATGTAGGCGTCCTTGCCCGCCTGACACGCCCAGACGCCCATGAGCGAGTGCCAGTGGTTGCAGGTGGCGATCGAAACGGCGTCCAGATTTTTGTCCTCAAGCGCCTTCCGTACATCCTGAACGCATTGCGGCGTGTTGCCGCCTTTGTCTTGCACCTGCTTGGTGCGCGAGCCAAAGAGGCTACTGTCGGGGTCAATCAGGTAAGTGACCTGGACATTGGGCTTGCGGGCGAATTCATCGATATGGGCGCTTCCCCGGCCATGAATTCCCGCGACGCCAACACGGATGGTATCGTTGGCGCCAATGACCTTTCCTGACGCCTTCGTTCCGCCAATGGTAAAGAGAGGAAAAACGGCGCTGGCCGCAGTCGCCTTAACAAAAGTTCGCCGATTGAACCGTGCCATGGCACGCTCCTTGCAAAAAGGGACAGGTGGGATAGAGTACGGTGGGTGGCTACCTTCGCCGGGAAAACTCGGGCTGCATTACAACATACCCAAACGTGGAAGTCCAGTAATTTCAGCGGTCTTTCCCAAAGCGTGCAGGGCTGAAAAGGCCGTGCGCGCGCTCCGCCCCAAGGCGCGGACGCGCTCCACGCGACGGTCTTTCCTACGGGTGCAATTAACGGCATGAATTTCGTTTCCACACTGGACGACGTGATCGGCCAGCTAGCGCAAATGGTCGGCGCGACGTCGGCAGCGGTGTGGTTCTTGACCGGCATGGTCGCGGCGCTTGCCGTGGGATCGGTGTTGCGCGCTCTGACCCAGTGCATGCGCCCAACCGCCAAGTCTGAAAACTTATTGGCCAGCCTAGCGACGTGGTGGGTTTTGATTGCCGCGTTGGTATTGGCTTTCAGTCTCGGTCGGACGGGAATTGTACTGTTGACGGGGACGCTGAGCGTTTTAGCGCTGCGCGAGTTCTTGCGGCTGTATCCAGGCGAGTTGGCGCCATCGAGTGTCGCCGCCGTCGCCTATGGCCTGATTCCCTTACAATACATTTGGATTTGGCTTGGCTGGCAACGCGCGGCCCTGGTGTTTATTCCCCTGGCCATGCTTGTCGTGCTTCCCGCGGTGCGGATGGCGTCGGCGCGGCCGCGGGGTTTTGTCGCCTCGACGGGTAGCGTGTTATGGGCTGTCCTCATTAGCGTTTATGGCCTTTCGCACGTAGCGATGTTCCACTTGCTTCCCGAAGAAACGAATCCTGTGGGCGGGCCTTGGGGATGGTTATTGTTTTTGCTGGTAGTCACCGAAGCCAACGACATGGCGCAGGCGCTCACCGGGCGGGCAATCGGCCGGCATATGGCGACACCGCACTTATCTCCCAAAAAAACGTGGGAAGGTTATGTGGGCGGCGTGCTGGCGACGATCATTCTCGCCGTGGTCCTGTCGCCATGGATCACGCCCTTGGCCCAATCGCCGCCCCTGGTGAACGACAGGCTGGGAATCCACTTGCCCTATGTTCCCGCGGTGGCCGCGGGCATAATAATTGCAGTCGGTGGGATCATTGGCGATTTAGCCATGTCGGCGTGCAAACGGGACTTTGGCGTGAAGGATTTTGGCGCGCTCCTGCCGGGGCATGGCGGAATCCTCGACCGTTTTGACAGCCTCACCATTGCGGCTCCGTTGTTTTTTCATTGGGTGTATCTCCTCGACTATTAGCACAACGGATCGATCAGTTTATGCACTCCTCGTCGTCCCCACTAAGGAGGCTTGTGGCGTACGCAAACGTTCCCAATTTAATCAGCATCACGCGACTGCTGGTGGCCCCGGTGGTTGTCGGTTTGGCGGCCAAGGGGCACAACCTCGCGTTTTTGGGACTAGCGTTAACACTGCTCCTGACGGATTGGGTAGACGGGCGGATCGCGCGGGCGTGGAATCAACAAACGACGTTTGGCGCCCGCCTGGACGCTTTCTGCGATGTCGCCATTTATGCCTGCATCGCTTGGAGTCTTTGGCTGCTGCGGCCGGACGAAGTCTGGGACGAACGCTACTTGCTCATCGCGGTCCTGGCCAGCTATGTTCTTTCGCTGACCGTGTCTTTGGCCAAGTTCGGATGCCTACCGAACTACCATACACGCTTGGCGAAAATTTCCTGGGGGCTAGTGACCGTGGGCGTCGTGGCAATGTCGCTCGAACTCTCGATTTGGCCCATGCGGATCGCCTTGGCGGCGGTCACGGCCGCGAACATCGAGTCGATGACGGTTACGGCCGTGCTGAAACAATGGCGGCCGGACATAAGTTCCGTGACCGACGCGCTACGGCGCCCCGAGCAGGCCAAGTGCCAAGACACTCGCTCGTCGGCAACTTAAGCGATGAACCTCACGCCGCGCTTTGGGTCTTTCGCTCCGCGCGGCGTCGGAGCAAAATCAGGAACTTTTCGACTGTTCCTTCTGGCGGAAAGAGAGCGATGCTCAAAATCCTGCACATTTCGGACCTCCACTTTGGACCGCCCTTTGTGCCCCGAGTTGCCGAGGCGCTGCTGCGAATCGCACCGATGCTGGAGCCTAACGTCATCGTTGCCAGTGGAGACTTCACGCAACGGGCCACGCGCGAGCAGTTCCAGGACGCCAAGGCCTACCTGGCGCGCTTGCCGGAGGTTCCCCTAATCGTCACACCCGGAAATCACGACATACCGCTCTATCGGTTCACCGAGCGTTGGTTCAATCCGTATGACCTCTATCGCGAGATCATCCACCCTGAACTCGATTACGCGATGGAGGTGGAGGGCGCCGTGTTGGTCTCCATCAACTCCACCTCGCCCAAACGGGCCGTGATCAACGGACGAATCGACATGGAGCAGTTACAATTTTGCTCCGAGGCCTTTCGCGAAGCTCCCGAAGACGCCGTGCGGATCATTGTTTCGCACCATCACTTCGCCCCGGCTCCCGATTACGAAGGCGGCCAGGTCATGCCTAAGGCCAAACGGGCCATGAATCGCTTTAACGACTTAGGCGTCGAATTGATCCTGGGCGGACATTTGCACCGAGCCTACATCGGCAACTCCTTGGACCTTTATCCGGGAAAGCATCGCGAGCGCGGGATCATTATTGTCCAAAGCGGGACCTCGACCTCGCGCCGCGGCCGCGTGCGCGAACGAGAAAAGAACTCATTCAACATGGTCTGGATCGATCAAAAGATGATCCGCGTGACGCACTACATGTACTTTGAAGACGAAGACGGCTTTGAGCCGATCAGCCGGCATCTATTTCCCCGCCCAGGACACCGGTTCGTAGAAGCGACGCCGATCCACCATTAGAGCCAGCGGACCCACTTCAGGCGCCATTTCCCAAACGGCCGCGGTAGCGCTGTGCGACGCGGTTGAGCAAGGCCCGTTCCTCTTCCGAAAGGCTTTCCAGGCCATACTTGTGGACACGGTCGAGTACCTCGTCCATGAGCATTTCGTCCCGAACTTCGGCTTCGCGTTGGATACGCACCTTGGTCTGGCGGCGTCGTTCCAACCAGCGCGTCAGGATCCCGTTATTGGAATCCAGCGGTTCGTGGCCCGAGTCAAAGTGCCCATAGGCATGGTCGAAGTCATACCCTAATGTCGTCATGTCTTCCAGGTCATCGCTCCGGCGTTCTTCCTGTTTGGCGCTAAAGAACAGGACGATGCCCAACAGCACCAGCGCAAACCACATGGGAGCGATCCCTTGCGGCTCCGCCGAGCGAAGATACCAAGCGGCAAGCATCAGACCCAACGCGGCGAACTTGGCCAGTCGAGCGACCACCATGCTGGCGAACTGCCGGCCCATGGCCGGCCGCATGGCGACCAAGGCCGCGCGCAATGCGTGGCCGCCGTCAAAGGGAAACGCGGGAACCAAATTGACGCCGAACAGCACCCAGTTAATCCAGAAGGTGAGTTTCACCGCATCGGCGGACCACGGTCCACCACCGACACTGCGTGGGTGAAGCCAATGCAGCAACCCTACAATGTCGGTGTTCGACTGGAGCAACAGCAGCGGCGCCACGGCAACGCAAAGGCCCAGATTTACCAGCGGTCCGGCAAGATGCACCGCGATTTCCGCTTGCGCGTCTAGCCCCGAAGGCGACGGCCCCAGGCCGCCGAACGGGCCGATCACGATCTCGCTAAACTGGCGCCCTAACCGGTGACTGGCAAGCAGGTGCCCCAGTTCATGCAGAAGGACGCTCACGAGCAAAATGGCGAGACTCAACACAGCGAGCCAGACTAGCGTCGGGTCGGTCTTTGATGCCAACCCAACCCCAGCATCGGACGCCGGACGCCAACTCAGATAGATGGTGAACGCGGCGAAAATCAGGAAGGCCATGTGCAGTTTGACGTGCACGCCGCCCCATCGGCCCAGGCTTATACTCCAACTGCCTTGGTCACGCATGGCTCACGAGAACAACACAAGAGGAATTGCCGCACGGCTAGTAAGAAGTATCTTATCACTCAGCACCATGTCGATCAATCTTGTCGATTATCCGGACTGACGAAGGAGCAAAACCTATGCCGACCGAAGACGTGGCGACACTGCTCGAGACACCACGGTTTCGGGTCGTTCTGGCCCGCCAACGCGGCGCGGGTTTGAAGCCCCAAGAACGCCCCGTGGTCCGTCACCCAGGCGCCGTGGTGATCCTGCCTCTTCTCGACGATGGCCGCGTGTGCCTGATTCGCAACCGCCGCATTTCGGTTGACGAAGAACTAATTGAGCTACCCGCGGGCACGCGGGAATTAGGTGAAGACCCTCGCCTGACCGCGGAACGCGAGCTGCGCGAAGAAACCGGGTTCGACGCGGCGCGGTGGCGGCAACTCCACTCGTTTTACCTGTCGCCGGGAATTTTGGACGAGCACATGCACTTGTTCCTCGCGGAAGGATTAGTCGCAGGAACAACCGCGCGCGAGGCGGACGAAGAAATCTCCAATCTCCTGGTGCCGTGGCACGAAGCAATCAAAATGGCGCTCGATGGGCGCATTCGGGACGCAAAAACCTTGGTCGGGCTTTTGTTTTATGACCGACTCAATAAGAAACACGCCACGGAAAACGGGGCGTGAATTCGGCGTGGCGACTCCATCCGCCGTTGATTCTTCCGGCAGGCCAATTCCCTGCCGGCGCAGCGACTTGGGTCGAAATGTCGCGTCCCGCGATTAAGGAACCGAGCGCGTCTCGGGCATTGCCGGCGCGCCTTCCGGAGTAAGCGCGCGTTCGACCGGCTGGTTGTCGCTCGCGGCGACTGGCGATTCTTTTTCGGCGGAGGTCGCAACCGAAGGCGTGGATACGGTCGGCTGCTCCTTCTTTTTTGCCCGCGCTTTGAGTGGAGGATCACTCTTGAGGGGTAACTTGACGCTTTTGCCCGTTTCGGCCGCTTTGTAGATGGCGAGAATAATCTCCACGCTGCGTCGGCCTTCATGGCCGTCGACAAGCGGCTTGCGGCCGGTCTCAATGGCTTCCAGCACGTCGCGGAATTGGGCCGTGTGGCCGTGGTGACCAATCGCGCTGGGGTCGGCCGCACCGCCACCCGTCTGGGTCTTTCCGGCCATCTGGGCTAAGACTTTGTCGTCTTCTTCGGTCTTGTTCTTGAAATCCCAAAACTTGATTTCTTCTTCCTCGAATCCAGCCGAGCCTTCCGAGCCGTGGATTTCAATTCGCTTCAAATAGCCGGGATACGCGGCCGTAGTAGCCTCCATAACTCCAATCGCCCCATTTTCAAACCGCACGGTGGCGGCCGCCACGTCTTCGACGGCGATGCGCTCATGGGCCAACGTGCCCGTGAAAGCGCTGATTTCGGCGACCGGCCCCATCAGCCAAGCGAGTAAATCGACGCTGTGGATCGCTTGGTTCATCAGGGCGCCGCCGCCATCGAGTTCCCAAGTTCCTCGCCAGGCGCCGCTGTCGTAATACTCTTGCGTGCGATACCACTTGACGAAGGCATCGCCCAGCGTCAACCTTCCAAAGCGACCCTGGTCGACCGCGGCCTTGAGCATCTGCGTCGACTCATGAAACCGCGAAGGGAAAATAGCCGAGAGGGTCACCCCCGCCTTTTCGCAGGCTTGAATCATCTTGTCGCAGCGTTTGAGCGTGATTTCCAGCGGCTTTTCGACAATCACGTGTTTACCTGCCTTGGCCGCGGCAACGGCCGGTTCCATATGCGCTCCGCTGGGAGTGCAAATGGTCACGACCTGTACTTCGGGATCTTTGAGCATCTTTTTGAGATCGTGGTAGGGCCGGCAGTTTTGTTGCTCGGCAAAACGATCGGCTGCCGCGGGAACGGCGTCGTAACAAGCCACTAACCGCGCATTGCCGAGGTCGCGAATCGCGTTGGCGTGAAACTTGGCGATCATGCCGCAACCCACGATGCCGAATCCGTATTCCATAACGCTTCCTCCCCCGACAAACAATGAATGGAACCCGACCTGAACTCCCGCCCGATGCGCCGGACGGGGCCGATCTCTGCGAGGGGTCATTATAAGACGCCCCCCATCGAGAGAAAGTAGGCCGCCGAATTAGAGCAACGGCGTCTTGCCAGGCTGGCCGGGAATTTCCCGCACGTAGCGGGGAACAGCGTAGCCCGGTAATCGCCGTTGTAATTCCTCGATGATTTCCCGGCCCCGCGCGGGAGGAACCTCGAAGTGGGCCGCGCCCGCCACGCGATCAAGCTGGTGCAAGTAGTAAGGCATGACGCGCAGGTCCACCAAGCGGCGGCAAAGTTCAGCCAAGGTGTCGGCGGTGTCATTCACTCCGCGCATTAAAACCGCTTGATTCAGCACCGGAACGCCTGCATTTACCAGCCGGCCAAGCGCAGCGGCGGTTGGGAGGTCAACTTCGGCAGGATGATTGGCGTGAACGACAACAATCGGCGTAAGTCGCGTTCCACACAGCCATTGCAAAAGTTCCCGAGTAACACGCTGCGGAATTACAATGGGCAGCCGCGTGTGCACCCTCAGCCGCCGAATGTGCGGGATTGCGGCCAGCCGGTGTGCGAGCGCCTCAAGCGTGGAATCCACAAGCGTTAAGGGATCGCCACCGCTGAGGATGATTTCGTCAATCGTTGGGTCGGCCGCGAGCCGCTCCAGGGCGGCGTCCCAGATCTTGGGCGAGGATCCACCCTCTTCATAGGGGAAGTGGCGCCGGAAGCAATACCGGCAATGGATAGCGCAAGCGCCGGTCGCGATGAGTAAGGCTCGACCGCGATACTTCTGCAGAAGCCCCGGCGCAATTTGATGCTGCTGGTCGGCAACGGGATCGGTGGAAAACTCAGGCGTAGCGTCGCACTCCTCGCGCAGGGGGAGCACTTGCCGTAGGAGCGGGTCATTCGGGTCGCCAACGCGCATCCTCACGATGAATTCCCGCGGGGCGAACACGGGAAAGTCCCGCGCGGCGTTAACCGCCCCATCAAGGAAGGTGTTCGGCAATTCCAGCAGTCGGCACAGTTCGGCGGGATCGCGCACGGCGGATTTCATCGCCTCGCGCCAGGAAATGGTCCATGCGGGGCTTGGCGCGGCGCCGGAATTGACGGAATAAGTTGCACTTGGCATAAAAGGAGAGGTGAGGGCGTGACACGAGCTTGCTTTGTTTCTATCGCCGCGTCTGGCGACCGGCAACGCCCATTCCTCCGAAACAATACTCATTCGCGGAAACGAGGATACGTCGTGCCTGTCTACAAGACCAGCGATTTTCGCAAGGGGCTGAAGGTTCAAATTGACGGTGAACCTTACCTGATGATTGAAATGAACTTTCGCAAGCCGGGCAAAGGGAACGCGCTATACGAGTGCCGGCTGCGCAACTTGATTCGCGGAACCGTCCTCAGTCGCACCTACCGGGGGGGTGAAACACTGGAGGCGGCCGACGTCGAGGAAGTGGACGCGCAATACCTTTACCGGCAAGTGGATACGTTCTTCTTCATGAACAACTCCACGTATGACCAGTACGAATTGAGCGCGGACCAAGTTGGCGATATTTGGCAATATTTAAAGGAAGGAACGACCTGCTCAATCGTTCTCTATAATGGAAACCCCATTACCCTCTCGCCGCCCAACCACGTCGAACTGCGGGTTGAATACTGCGAGCCGGGGGTCAAGGGCGACACGGCGACCAACGTCACCAAGCCCGTGAAGGTCGAAACCGGCGCGGAAATCCTGTGCCCGGCTTTCATCGAAATCGGGAACGTAATCAAGGTCGATACCCGATCGGGCGATTACGTGGAGCGGGTAAATTACTGACCCCCGTTTTGCAGTTATGTTCATCGACGGGATTTTTGAACGCCCCACTCAGCCACCCCTATAAGGGTGGCTTTTTTGATGGGCATGACCGATAGGCCGAGTACATCTACCCGCGCTTTCGCAAACTACCAACGGAAAACGCTTGAATCGCAACTTTGGGGCTTTAGAATGGTGTTAGGAGTTTATCTGCCTCAACCAGTCCTATTTCGGGCATATCCACGGAAAACCAAGGGCGACCGTGGTTTGGGTGATTTGGGGCGGCAATAAATCGTTGGAAAATTACGAATTGATTCAGGTAACTCCCCAACTTGGCGGCGCCTCATCGGGTGGAGGAGCAACACGACTCACCTCGTCAACACCCGTCCTCGTCTTCCATTCAACTTCGTTCGTCACGTCCTTTTGCTAATTGATATCTATGGCCGGCCAATTAATTTCTCTCGAAGAAGCCGCGAACCTGCTGAAAGTTTCCCCCGCGGAATTGAACGATATGCGTTCGCGGTCGGAAATCTTCGGCGTGCGCACAGGCTCGACGTGGAAATTTAAGATCGAAGAAGTCGAGCGCGTGGCCGAGGAACGTGGCATCTCACCAATCGGAGCGAGCGCGATCGAAGACGAATTGTCGGGGGGAGAGGACACACTGGATTTCGATACCCTGGACGATGCCTTTGGCGATGACTCGGGTGAAGGCCCTTCCAGTTCAATTCTTGTGAGCGAAGTCGAGTTAGGAAGCTCCCAAAGTCCATCCAGCACAATCATTGGTAAAGATGACGCGCTGGCTAGCCACGACAGCGACTTGGTATTGGCTTCCGATGGCGACGAAGACACCTCGCCGAACGCCACCAACATGCGGCTGGCGACCCCAACCGCCGAAAGCGGCGATCTCCAGTTAGCAGCCGAAGAAAGTGGACTCTCCGTAACTCCCCCAACATCCGCAAAACAACAGGTTGCGGCGAAGGAAAGTGACCTGGATTTGGTTACCGACGCTGGCGTAAGCGATAACGACCTCAAGAAAGCGGGAGGCAGTGATTGGGAGTCGTCAGGAGATAGCGACGTGGACCTTGGCGCCGAGGTTCTCTCGGGCGCTGGTGAATCGGACTTGCTTTTGGCGGGCGCCAGCGATATTGCCGCCAGCGATACGGGAAAGCTCGACAGCAAATCCCGAAGCAGCAACCTTGAGTTCGCGACCGACGATTTGGACGTGGATCTTACCGCAAGTGGGTCCGCGCTCGATTTGGGCGGCGACGACGACTTGGTGCTGGACGGCGATAGCGCCCTGGACGGCGACATTGCTCTGACCGGCGATAGCGGCATTAACCTCGCCAAACCGAGCGACAGCGGCATTGACCTTGCCAGCGCCGACGGCAGCGGTATTTCGGTAATCTCGGGCGGCGAAAGCGGGTTCATGCTCGAAGACGACGACGCCTTGCAGCTTGAAAGCGATTCGTCGGGCGATGCGTTGGAATTGCCGGAAGACGTCGACATTGTTGCCCTGGACGACGACCTGGCGGACCCTGACGCCGCCACGCAACTCAAATCGGACGAAGACTTCGATCTGACGCCGGTCGCCGGCGCAATCGATGATGAATCGGACAGCGGCTCCCAGGTCATCGCCTTGGATACCGAGGCGCTCGATGCCGATGCTCCGACGCAACTAGGCGCCGGTCTTGGCGCGGCTCCGTTCGGCATGGAGGGAGACGAAGCGATTATTGCGGAAGAGCCTGTTGAAGCCGGGTTTGGCGGCGGGGCGATGATGCAACAACCGGGAATGGCCCCCGGCGCCCAGCAGCAACCGATGTTCCCGGTCCAGGAGCTTCCCGAAGCACCCTACTCGGTCTGGCAAGTCGGAAGTCTGGCGATCGTGGCGCTGATGTTGGCGTTTACCGGAATCTTGATGGTGGACGTGGTGCGGAACATTTGGAGTTTCGATCAGCCGTATGGCGCCTCGACCTCGATCATGAATTCCGTGATCGAAGCCTTGGGAATTCAATAGGTCGATTGTTTTGGTAAAGAGGGGGCGACTCATCTTCCCTAGCCCCCCATTGGCGCCGTCAAAATTGGTCGATCTTTGGCTGAGTTTGGCGATGGCGCGCTCTAGCGCATCGGCCCCTTGTGCGCCGCGACTCCCCGTGGCGCTACGAATCTTCCGCCCGGCTGTACCTTTTGGGCCGAGCCGCGCTATAATCCTAAAGATAGCCTTCCTGCGTTCGCCGCCGATCATCTTTCCCCCCTAGTCCGGTCGCGGCGGTCAATTTTGCCCTTCACCCCCCCACGCATTGCATGGCTCGGCCCAAGCTCGTCTCTCCAGATCAACCTTTCATGTTGCGCGTGGTGCTGCGAATTGTCGAGTTTTCCGCTTCGCTCAAGCTCGCCGTGCTGCTAATTCTGGCCATGGCGTTCATTTTTGCGCTGGGCACCGTCGTTGAAGCCGCTTGGGGTACCCCCGCCGCGCAGTTTGGCACCTACCAAACATGGTGGTTCAATTTGTGCCTGATCCTCTTGGCGATCAACATATTTGCCGCGGCGGCGGTACGCTTTCCGTGGAAGCGCCACCAAACGGGATTCGTCATCACGCACCTGGGCCTGCTGATCCTGTTGCTGGGGGCCGCTACGGGGCGGATCTATGGCATTGACGCCCAGATTTTCGTGTACGAGTTGGGCGCCGACCACCGGGCTTACGCGGATGACCTTCATTTTCAGTTGGCGTTGCATACCCAGGAAAAAATTGCGGACGCAAAAGAAGACGCCGTCACCCTCGCATTCCAACCGGGCGTGTTTAGCTGGCAAGACTACGGCCCGATGTTCCGCTTCAATCAAGCCGATGACCAGAGCGGGCCCGAGTGGTGGATGTGGAAAGCCTTTCGCACCTTTGGCGGCTGGATGTTTGCGATTGCCGACCGCACGCGCGCCGGCGATGTACTTTACGACCGAGACGGCGTGAAGTTGGAGGTTCTGGATTACTATGCCGACTCGCGGCAAGTCGCAGCGCCCATGATTCAGGTGATGTTGGCCCTTCCGACCACGCAACGCATGAGGGCGGATGGCAAATCGGAAGACGCGCCCGTAGCCTGGGCGCCATTTAGCCTTTCGGTCACGCCGGCGCCCAAGCAGACGGACCAGTATCCCAATGGACTGGGCGCCCGTGAATTGGCGGGCGGCGGACATCTGGCGTTCTGGTTGGCTGGTAGCGATGAGCAGGTTCAAGCATTCCTCAATGGCGGCCCCAAAGGCGACCTCGGCGAAAAAGGGCAAGTGGTGCTGTGGGCTGGCGGCAAGAAGCATTCGTTTCTCGTTCACGAAAAGCTCGGCCAGGGCCGGTTTCCCTTGGCGGGCACGGGGTTGGAGGCGGAACTGGCAGCTTATTGGCCGCGCGCCGATTTGGACCGGGACCTGTCGCGCGAGGGACGCTTCGTGTGGACGGGCGATCCAAACGCCGATACGCCCGACCACCCCGCGGTCAAGATTGCGATCTATCGCGAGGACAAGCCGAGCGGCGAGTTGGTCCTGTTCGCCAAAACGCCCGATGACAGCATTCACGATTACAAGAATCGCGTTTTCGGCGATTACTGGTTTGATCCGCCCAAGGACCCGTCTCAGCAAGCAAACGCAACGTCTCTCATTACGGGCGGTGGGTCGCGCATCGACATTATCCAGGGTCCGGAAGAGAAGCTCTATTATCGCTATTGGCGGCGGAGCGAAAAAAAGCTGGAGTTCGCCCGCGAGCTTCCGGCGAAAGGCTCGCCCGAGTCCACCGTGCCGGCCTTCACCATGCCCGCGGGCCAGCAGCAGCTTTACGTGAAGGAGTTTATCGGCTCCGAAACACCAGTCGCCGATAAGGTGCTGCCGCTCCCCTTCGACCGCGAAAAGAACATCGGTGTCCGGCAACCCGCGGCGCACGTGCGTTTGACGGTGGACGGTAACACCGAGGAATTTTGGATTCTCGCATATATTGGCCCGCCCGAAGAGACGCCGCGACACGACTTGCAACATCGCACGGTGTTTGGGAAGGACCGATTCGCCTCGCTAATCATGCCGGTTGATTCGATCGACATCGGGTTTCGCACGCGACTTTCGCAATTTACGCGGAAACTCGATCCAGGGACCAGCCAACCGTCGCATTATTCGAGTACGATCGACATCATCGACCGCAACCGCGACCGCACGGTTTTTGCGGCCTCGTTGGAAGGCGCTCGCCCCGTGGACTTGAAAGCGCCGACGCCCCGGACCGCCAGCGACATCGCCAGCGTCTCGGGAATTGCGTTGGATGGGAAGCAGCGTTTCCTGTATTGGATCGACCCGCTACAGAGAACCATTCAGCGCGTCCGCATCGAGGACGGCAAGGTCGGCGAAGTGGTGGAAGGTTTGGTCGAAACGGGCCTGCGAGATCCCCAGGGCCTTGCCCTTGATGCCGCCGCCAAGAGCCTGTTCTGGAGCGATCACGAAGTCACCAGCAGCGGCGACCGGAGCCTGATTTACCGCGCCAACCTGGATGGCACGCAAGCGAAAGTGGTCGCCACGCTTACGGGATTCGCCGTCGATTTGGCCGCGGATTCCGAAGGACAGTCGATCTATTGGCTTGATCCGTGGCGCGGCGCGATCGGTCGCGTAAGTTACGACGGGAAGGACGTGGAAGACAACCTTGTTGGCGGTCTTGATCAGCCCGGCGGCCTGGCGATCGATCCCGCCACTCGGCAAATCTTTTGGACCGAGCAGGGCGCAGGCGTCATTCGCCGCGCAAGCTTCGACGGCAGTGACGAAAAAGCAATCGTGGTGCAGGAACAACATGAGAGGCCCGTTCGCATTGCGGTTGATTCCGCCGCTGGCAAAATCTATTGGAGCGATATTGGCGAAGGACAAATCGTCCATCGCGAAGACGGCCCCAGCGTGCCCGAGCGTTTTCACAAGATTCGCCGGGCTGACCTGAGCGGTGAATCGGTGGAAGACGTCGTCACGCGGGGAGTTCACGACCCCGGTAACCTGGTGATCGACGCCGACAACGGGCGATTGTACTGGGCTCAAGACGCCGTGCATCGACGCGACGTTTGGATCACGATGAATGCCCCCATCGAGTTTTCCGATCCCACGACGCAACGGCGGTTCCGCATTTTTCAGGAAGCGTTTAATGGGCCTTGGAAGCCGGGCGAACCGCAATTCGAGGCAAACGTCCCGGCCTCATCGGACAAGGTCGAACTTTATCAGTCCGTGCTAACGGTCAACTCCGACCCTGGCCGGCCGGTACGTAATGCCGGTTGCTTGCTCGTGGTGCTGGGCATTGCGACCATGTTTTACATGCGGGCCTATTTCATTACGGGGAAACGACCGACGCCGGAATCCGCAGAAAAGCCCACCCCGGCTTCCGAAACAGAAACGGCCGCCGCGTCATCCAAGAAAAACCGCAAGAGGAAATCGGAGACACCCGTGTAAACCGGGCGCACATCTCGTGGGCGCTTCACGGCCTCCGCAAGCATCAATTCCCGATCGCCGCCGGCAATGTCCGGCGCCGGCATCACGAGGACGCCATTTGACCGCAGTTCCCGAAGGCGTGGTTCGGGCTACCAATTGAATAGTTGACCATGAAAAACACAATGCGATTCCTTGCCTTGTTTGTTCTCGCGCTGGTGGTTCCGCACGCCGGCGCCGCCGAGAAAAGCGATTTCGCCACGGCGGCCGCAATTCCGGTGTTTCATCACGGGCGAGCGAAGCCGCTGCAAACCTTTGCCCGCGAGGCCGTTGATACCATTTACGACCGCAGCAGTAAGCTCCAGCTAAGTCTGGAAGGCTATTTCTCCATCGACGACCCGCAAAACTGGGAACAACTGCAAGGGAAATACCAAGGCGACTCCTGGCGGTACATCGTCAACGAACAGTTAGCCAAAGATCCCAAGTACGCCGGCATTCTCGATCTTTTTCCCGAAGGAGAGCCGCGGACGTTCGCGCCCACCGAGGCGGTGCTGAGTTGGCTCATCGAACCCGAAAAATGGGAGCATGTTCCCTTCATCTACGCACCGCACGAAGACTTGCGGAAGGTGCTCGGCGTTAAGACCGAAACAGGAAAGTTGAAATATGTTTCTCCTCAGGACGTGCTTCAGTCCGAGTCTTTGCGGGAGTATTTGCGTGCGCTGCGCGACCGCCAAGAGGCGGGTTCGGCCAATGGAGGTAAGTTCGAGGGGACCGAGTTGGACAAACTCGTCCAGGAACTACTAGATCGGTACAACGGCTGGCGTTCGCTGGCTTTCGACCCGCGCGAACCGCTCACCCTGAGTCAGATTGCTGAGCCAGGGACGCGGGGGCGTTTTATTCGCCAGATCACCAACGCGATCGAAGTGGTCAACCGCCGGAATGCTCAAGGTCAGACGTTTTCTACGCGCCTGGAAGGGCTGGCCGGCGCGCTGGGGGGCGATTCCAACACTCCGTTGGTGCGAGAAATCGTCGGGGTGCTGAACAGCTTGGAGCGGCTCCGCTCCATCGGACACCAGCTCTTTCAACAGTACAGCGGCTCGCTGGAAGGGGCCGAAGGCGCGGGCGTCACGCTGGAAGACGCTAACGAAGCGATTAGCGACTTCCGCGCGTCGTCCAAACTTCTGGCCGATCAACTTGGCGATCACAAAAATCGGATCTTTGAAGAAACCGGCGGATTGAATCCGACTCAGCTTCAGTCGTTCCGCCCGATGTTCCGCGAACTTGCCGCCAAGGCCGACGAGCTGCATCGCCTCTCTTACGAAATGCACGCGTCCCTGTACGATGAAGGCGGCTCGCTGCTGATTACGCCCGCGATCAACCCCTATGCGTTGGCCAAGCATCGCGACACCCAAAACACGTCCCAGCCGTGGCTCAGCTTGCAAGCGGTGCTCTACGCCGATGACTTGCTGGCCGACCATCCCCAGGGGCAAGTTCGCAATGTCCGCCGGACATGGACGGAGTTGGAGTCCGCATTCTCGAATCGCGGTGCGGAAGGTGGCGCGGAACGCCTGCAAACAGCACAGAGCAACTTCGCGGCCGCGCTGCGCAACCTGGGCGAAGGAGTGGAGCCGACCCGGCGTCAAATCGTCGTGGAATCGCTTCCGCCTGGCGAGCAAGATGAAACGCTTTTGGCCTACACGGCCTATCCACAACAGTGGAAGATCGACACCGAGGTGCGCTATAACAACACCGACCCGTTTAAGTGGTCGTGGCTCCTCAGCATGCTGTCGTTGGCGTGTTTCTGTGTTGCCTTTGGCGCCGCCCGAAAACCGATGTTCTGGACCGGCGTCGCGCTGCTGGCGATCTGCACGCTCTGGACGGCGTATGGATTCTCCCTTCGCATCTTGGTGACCGGCTGGGCGCCCGTGACCAACATGTATGAAACCGTCGTTTACGTCCCCTGGGTCATGTTGGTGTTGGGGTTGTGGTTCCTCTTGTTTCCTTTGAATTGGACGGGAATTCGCAACGCCTGGCGGGCGACGGCTATCCCCCATAGCTGGGAAGCGACGGCCCTGGACAGCCCTCAGCAGTTCGTGGCGGGCGAGCGCGGTTGGACCATCTTAAATTGGGCGATGCAACCGCTGCGTTTCGCCCTGATGGTCACGCTGTTCACGTTTCTCAGCGTTCTGGGGTTGGGTCACGGCGGACGGCCCTACTTCCCCTTGCTCCCCAACTTGTCGGATGTCGTTGGCTCGGGCGGAATCGCCAATGCGCTTGGCGTGTGGGCGGTTGGGATTGTTTGCCTGCTGTTAACCGTGTGGTTCGGACCGCGATTCCTCCTGGCGAGCGTGCTTTCGCTGGTCTTTATTCCGCTAAGCTGGCGGCAACCCGGCGCCGTGGCGAACATGGCGAAAGAGGTTTATCCTCGCCAGGTTTTTGCGGCGGCGGCGGCGGGCGGGGCTTGCTTCTTCTTCCTCCTGGCGTGGTGGGCGCCCGTGCTGGACGAAAGTTTCCGTCCGCTACAACCCGTGTTGCGGTCGAACTTTTGGCTGACCATTCACGTGCTCACCATCGTCGCCAGTTACGGCGCCGGCATGTTGGCGTGGGGTTTGGGAGTAATCGCTCTGGGTTACCTGACGTTTGGCCGCTACCGCGACCCCGCAGTACCCGCGCACTTGCCCCAAGGCATGAAGCCCGCCGATCATTCGGACGAGCTAAAATCCGCGAATCGCCGATCGCCCGAGCAAGTCGGTCCACTCGCCAATTACGCCTATCGTTCCATTCAAGTTGCGGTGCTGTTGCTGGCCGCGGGAACGATTCTGGGTGGGTTATGGGCCGATGTTTCGTGGGGCCGATTCTGGGGATGGGATCCCAAAGAAGTGTGGGCGCTGATCTCACTCCTGGTGTACCTGGCGATTCTCCACGGTCGGTTTGCCGGGTGGTTCAACCACTTTGGGCTGATCTTCGGCACGGTGTTCGGCGCCACAATGATCGCCATGTCGTGGTACGGGGTCAACTTTGTTCTGCCGACCATTGCCGACGGCGGCGCCGTCGGCCTGCACTCCTATGGTGAAGGTTCCGGCGGTCAAGGCTATGTGTTCGCCTTCGTGGCCCTGAACTGGTTGCTTTTGGGAGTGGGCACCGTCCGC
>JAANMU010001132.1_pt1 | contig 26374 bp, 25 predicted proteins | sample 7279701 | NCBI WGS metagenome assembly JAANMU01 (sample SAMN14094539, study PRJNA606508) | bioreactor metagenome | isolation source: A lab-scale SPAN reactor treating ammonium-rich wastewater day 57 | place: Ireland: Galway | collected 2017-03-13 | reverse complement strand
TACCGTCCAGCGGGTCGATGGCAATGCCCCACGAGCCCTTCGCTTTAGAGATTTCGACCACGGCGTCTTGTTCCTCGCTGGCAACGGTGCGCACGAGCGAGCTTTCGCGTAGCGCGTGCAAGATCAACCGGTCGGCAAACACGTCGATTTGCAGTTGGTCTTCGCCGAACGCGTTCTTGCCGCCCGCAAGCTGCACGTTTTTGATGAACTCGCGGCGGATGGTTTTGGCCTGCTCGCACAGAATCAGAATCAGTTCGCGCACGTCGTCGGGGACGACAATGAGGTGTTCTTGCAAGCGGACCGTCATGGAAATACGGGGGCACGGACCGAATAAATGAGTATTGGTGCGACAAAAAAAAAGTTAAACGCCGTTCAAGACCGGCCGTTTTTTCTAAAGGGTTTTTTGGAAAGATTCTGGCGTTTTTCGGCGGTGAAGCCCAACGGCTTTACGCAATTGTTTTCCTGCAAGCGCCAAAAGCGCGAAGCAAGAAGAAAAAAAGCAGGGAACGTTTTTCCCGGGTTTTTACCCCTGTTCAAGCACCCGCGTGCGAAGAACAGGGGAAAAAAAGCCGTTAGCTGAACTCTTTGGTGAGTTCAACGACTTTACAGTTGGCTTTTTTTTCGACTTTTTCAAGAGTTTCCTTTTCGAGAACGTTTTTGAGGAAGGAAACCGCGGAACCTTTTTTTCCTTGGCGGGCGGTTCGGCCGATGCGGTGGATGTAGGTTTCGATTTCTTCGGGAAAGTCGTAGTTGATCACGTGCGAGACGTCGTCGATTTGGAGTCCGCGCGCGGCCACGTTGGTTGCGACAAGGAACTGGATGTGCCCGTGCTTGAAGTCGGCAAGGGCGTGCTCGCGTTTGGATTGCGAGAAGTTTCCGTGCATCGCCATGGCTTTGACGTTCCATTTGCGCAGTTCTCGGGTGAGGCGGTCGGCGCCCATTTTGGTTCGGCAAAAGATGACGCCTTTGTGGATGTGCTGGCTTTTGAGGTACCAGCGCAACGCCGAGAGTTTTTTGCGGGGGTCGATCATCATGTACGATTGGGCGATGTTTTCGACCGTGAGCGTGTCCTTCGAGTGGTTGATTTCGATCGGAGAGTTCATGTGGCGGCGCGCGAGATCCAAAATGTCGCGGCTCATGGTGGCCGAGTAGAGGAGCGTTTGACGCTGTTTGGGAAGGTATCCCACGATTTTTTCGATGTCTTCGCGGAATCCCATTTCGAACATTTTGTCGGCTTCGTCAAGAACCAGGACTTGTACGTGCCGAAGATCCAAAATGCGCTGTTGGTAAAGGTCCATCAGGCGGCCGGGCGTGCCGACGATGATCTGCGCGCCGTTTTTGAGGGCTTTGATCTGGGGTTCGTAGCCGACGCCGCCGTAAATGATCGCGATCTTGGGCGAAAGGTATTTGGCGAGCGTCGAGAATTCTTTGTGCACTTGTTGTGCGAGTTCGCGCGTGGGCGCAAGCACGAGAACTTGGGGATGGTGCTTGGAATAGTCCATCCATTGGAGGAGCGGGAGTCCAAAAGCCGCGGTTTTGCCGGTGCCTGTTTTGGCTTGCACGATGAGGTCTTCGCCTTGTAGCGCGAGCGGAATGGCTTCGGCTTGGGCCCCGGTCGTGTGTTTGAACCCGAGGTCGTTGATGGCCTGCAATAGTTCGCTGCGCAGGCCGAGTTCGGAAAATGCCATGGTGGTCATGTTCATCACTTGAAAGGTCGTCACGTTTTTTCGGGACGTCTACGTTGTTCACGAATAGCACGAATCAGCCCCGACTGCAAAAGGAACGCGCTTGAAACGCGTTTTTTGAAGGGGGATTAAACCGATTTTGGAATGCCCAAGAGGGCGAAAAACCGTTTTTTCCCCAGGCTTTTTGTCTTGTGACCAAGTCCTAAACGAGGCCACAAGGCGAAAAAGGCTGATGCGGTATTCCGGGCCGTTTTGTTTTTGCCCGGTTAGATAGCATCATTATTGTTTCGAAAGTTATTAAAATGAATGAAACCTAGGTTTTGCCATGAAACCCCCTGTTTTTTGGCTGGTTTTGGCGAGTTTGGTGCTATTGGTTTCGGGTTGCTCGAGTTCGGGTTCGGGACCGGTTTCGGCCGGCGCGTCGGGTCCGTCGGCCGAAGTTTTGGCCCAGATCGAGGAAGGCCTGCAATCGCAAAAGGCGAGTCTGGTGGAAAGCAACGGAATTTCTGTTGAGAACCGGCAAAAATATTTGGCGTTTGAGAACAAGAGCACGGTGTTGCGCGAGGGCGCGTTTTCGAAAGTGCTTTTCGAGGTTCCGGGAAAAGCGATGGTGGTTCAGCGGCCGCCCGATTATTTTTTGGCGCTTTCGGGCGACGTGTCGGTCCGCCGGGGCCCGGGATTGTCCGTGGGCCTGATTAAGGCGCGTTCCGTCAAGACCATGCACGAAGCGCGCGAAAACGGGTTGCAGGAAGTGTACAGCCTTATTGACACGACGGGCTACCAAGAGTACGACTTGAGCGGCCTCGATCACACGGACTACAAGGCGCTGATCCTCTATTCGAAACCGCTGGACCTTGTGTGGGCCGTGGCGCCGCTTGATCGCGCGCGGGCCAATTGAATCCGGTGGCGCGAACATGATAGCCGGCGAACCAACGATCGGCGCGACTTTTCGCGCAACAAAGACCCCGCGCGCCACGGTGGTTGTTCCGGCGTACAATGCGGAAAAAACAATCGCGGAAACGCTTCGGGCTCTCGAAAACCAGTCGGTGCCGGCAAGTGATTTTGAAGTCATGGTCGTGGACGACGGCAGTTCGGATGCGACCGCCGAAATCGTGCGCGGTTTTTCGCGCGTGAAACTGATCCAGCAAAAAAACGGGGGGCCCGCCAAGGCGCGAAACGCGGGCGCTCGGATCGCTCGGGGCGACATCGTGGTGTTTACGGACGCGGACTGCGTGCCCGAGCCGGAGTGGCTCGTCCAAATGCTTAAACCGTTTGAGGACTTGACAATCACCGGTGTGCAGGGCGCGTATCGGACGCGCCAGACCGAGTGGGTCGCGCGGTTCGTACAGCTTGAAATCGAGGAACGCTATGAGCGGCAGGCGCGCGCGATGGAAAAAAGGGGCCGCATTGATTTTGTCGGGAGTTATGCGGCGGCGTACCGTAGGAACGAATATCTGGAAGTCGGTGGTTTTGATCCGACTTTTCCAAGCGCGTCGGGCGAGGATCCCGATTTGTCGTTTCGGTTGTCGGAACGCGGGGCAAGACTCGTGTTCAATCCGCGCGCGGTCGTGTTTCACACGCACCCGACAAGGTTGCTAGCGTATTGGCGCATCAAGTTTTTTCGCGCGTACTGGCGCGTGAAACTGTATGGCAAAAACCCGTCCAAGATGGCGGGGGACAATTATACTCCGAAGGTTTTGAATGCGCAGATTGCACTTGCGGGGCTTTCGGTGGGCGCGGGGTTCGTCTCGAAAGCCGGATTTTTTTTGGGCGGGTGGCCTTGCGATTCGGCGTTTTTTTGGGTTGCGTTGGGTGCGCTTGGGGGGATCGTGTTGTTGTCTTTGCCCATGGTCTTTTTTGTTGCGCGGGGAAACGCGGGACTGGGCGTGTTGTCCGTTGGCGTGTTTTTGGTGAACGCGTATTGTTTTCTCGGCGGCGTGCTCAAGGGCGCGTGGGATCGGTTCGTGCGCGGGGTGAACACGTGAAAATTTTGCAGTTGGCGCATCATGCGTTTCCGTGCGTGGGCGGGACCGAGGAGATGGTTTCGCGGTTGTCGGTCGAACTTGCAAAGCGCGGGCACGAGGTCACGATCCGGTGCCTGGATCGGTGCGCAAAGTCGGGGCGCAAACTGCCGACCGTCGAGGAGATCAAGGGCGTGCGTATCGAGCGCGAACCGTTTTTGGATTTGCGTTTTTACAAGGTGGCGTGGGGGATTCTTCGCGATGCCGAAAAATTCGATTTGGTTCATGTGCACGGCATCGGGTTCTTTTCCGATTTTGCGTTGTGGAGGCAAAATGCGCATCGTCGGCCCGTCGTGGTTTCGAGCCATGGCCTGATTTTTCACACGCCCGCGATCTCGGGAATCAAAAAATGGTATTTCGAGCGGGTGCAGACTGAACTGTTGAGGCATGCGACCGTGGTGGCGGTGAGTCCGGTGGACTCGGAGCGTTTGAAGACGATTGGGGTTCCAAGCGAGCGGGTGGACAATGCGGTCGATTTGGACGCGTTCATGCTGGGAAAAAAAGAGTGGGGGCGGTTCGTGTTCGTGGGCCGGTTGTCGAGCAACAAGCGCGTGGAATTGCTTTTGCGGGTGTTTTCGCTTGTGAAAAAAGAGGTGGGGGACGCGGAGCTTGAGATCGTTGGACCGGACTGGGAGGGCTTGCAGCGGGGACTTGAGCAAAAGGCACGTGCGTTGGGCGTGAATTCGAGTGTGAGATTCGCAGGCGAGGTTTCGAACGCGGAAAAGGCGCGCGTGTTGTCAAAAAGCGGTTTTTTTGTTTCGGCGTCCCGGCACGAGGGATTCGGTTTGTCGCTTGTGGAGGCCATGGCTTCGGGGTGCGTCCCCTTGGTGCAGGCGTTGCCTGCGTTTGAGTACATTGCGCAAAAATCGGATGCTTCCGCCTTGGTCGATTATGCGGATGCGGCGTCGGCGGCGCGTGTGTGGATCGAGTGGGCGACAAAGAAACCGGCGGTTTTGGAGCGGTATTCGACAATGAATCTGGCGCGCGCGCGGAATTTCGGGTGGGATGCGCATGTGGAGCGTGTGCTTGCGGTGTATGGGCGCGCGTTGGGATCGCCGGCGAACCCAAACCCATAAAAACCTTTGAAACTGAATTCATTCGTTATCGGCTTGGTTTTTTTATGAGCGAGTGGAAAGTGTTTCACGAGAAGTGGAAGTGCATCGGTTGCGGTGCGTGCGCGGCGATCGAGCCCAAGCATTGGGAAATGCAGGGCGACAAGGCGCATTTGCTTGAGAGCGCGGACGGGCCCGATCCGGACACGTTCGAGAAAAACGTGGTCGAGCTTGATGCAAATCAGGAAGCCGCGGATTCGTGTCCCGTGAACTGTATTCATGTCAAGAAAAAGGAAGAATAGGCCGGATTTTCGCTGTTTGCCGTTAAACCGCGTCGAACGACGCGATTCATTTATACGCTTTTTTTGTTCAGTCGTCTCAGCACGGATTGTGGAGCGTGAAGGCACATGGACTTGAATGCGTTTTTTAAGAGTCAGGTGGACGATCTCAAGGCGAACCAATTGAATTGGTCTCCGAAGACGCTTGGGTCCATGAGCGCGAATCGGGCAACGTTCGATAACAAGGAAGTGGTGGCCTTGTGCACGAACAATTATTTGGGCTTGTCGAGTCACAAGAAATTGATTCGCGCAAGCATGGATGCGGCGAAACATTTCGGCGCGGGTTCGGGCAGCGTGCGCGCGATCGCGGGCACGATGCAGTTGCACAGGGATTTGGAGGCGCGGATTGCGGGATTTAAGCACACGGATGCCGCGTTGTATTACCAGTCGGGTTTCACGGTCAATTCGGGGTTGTTGCCCGCGATATTGCAGGAGGGGTGGACCGTGATTTCGGACGAGTTGAATCACGGTTCAATCATCGACGGGGTGCGCTTGAGCAAGGCGGAAAAAATGATTTACCGGCACAACGACGTGGACGATTTGGAGGCGCGTTTGAGGGAGGCGAGGGCCAAGAATCCGAAGGGGATTTTGGTCGCGACGGATGGCGTGTTTTCGATGGACGGGGACATTGCGCCGTTGGACCGGATTGCCGAACTGGCGTCGCAATTTGATGCGAACGTGTATGTGGACGATGCGCACGGGGACGGGGTTTTGGGGGAGAACGGGACGGGGATCGTGAGCCATTTCGGGTTGCACGGCAAGATCGATATTGAGATGGGCACGTTTTCGAAGGCGTTCGGGACCGTGGGGGGCTATGTGTGCGGGAGTTCGGATTTGTGCGAGTTTGCTTTGAACAAGAGCCGGACGTGGTTGTTGACGGGCAGTCATCCGCCGGCGACGGTGGCCGCAAGCATTGCCGCGCTGGACGTGATCGAGAGCGAGCCCAAGTGGGTTAAGGCGTTGTGGAGGAACCGCAAGGCGTTTGTCCGGGGCTTGCAGGGATTGGGCTTTAACACGGGAAATTCGCAGACGCCGATCGTGCCCGCGATGATGCCCGAGGCAAGCGTTGCCAAAGAGTTTTCGCGCGCGTTGTACGACGAGGGGGTGTATGCGCTGCCGATCGTGTTTCCGATGGTTGCCAAGGACAAGCCGCGGATTCGCTGTCAGGTTAATGCGCGGCATTCGAAAGAGGATCTGGAGTTGGCGCTTTCCGCGTTTGAGCGCGTGGGCAAAAGACTGCGCGTGATCTAGGGCGTCCGCCGGTCAATTGCGTTGGGCGACGAGTGTTTTTTTTTGGGATCGGGTGGGGAGTGGGGCGTGCGGGGGTTTGTCTTTTGCGGTGGCGTTGGCGAGTTTTAAAAATCGTTTGGTGGTCGGGGATCGTATGGCCGATTTTTTGAGCGTGGCGGGCGGGCTTTTGAAGTTTCTTTGGAAGAAAAAGGTCTGGTGGCTTGCGCCGGTGGTTTTGTTTTTGATTCTGGCGGCCGGTTTGATCGTGTTTGGCAAGGCGGGCGTTTTGTCGAGTTTCGTGTACGCGTTGTTTTGATTTCGCGTTTTTTTTAGGCAAGGTTGTGCGTGAGAATGAAATCCGCAAGGCCGTTTGCGTAGATTTCGTGTCCTTTTTCGGTGAGGTGTCCGTCGACGGGCCAGAAGACGGATGCGCCTTGTTTGCGGGCATCGCGCAGGGCCGGTGTGGGATCAAAAAGCAAAATGTGGTGGTCGGTTGCGAATGCGCGGATGATGCGCGTGGGTTTGTCGGGCGCCGGATTTTTGTCGCGCAACCACGGGTTTTCGTTGAGCAGTTGGTTCCAGGTTTGGGGGTCGATGTCGACTTCGGGGGGGAAAACGCCCATTAGAAATCGCGCGTTTTGGTCGGCGGCTTCGTTTCGGATTTTGAGGAGGATTTCGCGGGTGGTTTGCCAGCGGGCGTCGTCGGCTTGTCCTCCGTCCAGAGCGTGGTAGGTCGTGTTTTTGCGTTGGTCGGTTTCGGGGTCGGGTTCGTTTGGAAGACGTGATTTGATTTGCAAGAGGAGGATGTTGCAGAGGCGGCAGTAGGCGGGGAGGACTTGGGGGCCGAAAAAGTCTCCGATTTGGTCGATTGGTGTTTTTTGGGTTTGGTAGGGCGGTTTGAGGCGAAGGGATCCGTTGGAGTCGCGTTCAAAGACGGGGCGTTCGGCTTGTACGCCAAGGACGCCGTGGCGTGCGCCCTCGTTGTCAAGAACGTCGTTGTGCGTGAAGTTGAGGAGGACGAGGTCGGGGCGGAATTTTTTTCCTTGGGTTTGCAGGTAGAGGAGTTCTTGTACGTTCGAGTATCCGCGTACGCCTGCGTTGATGACTTCGATGTTTCGGTTTGTGCGCGCGCGAAGCGTTTGCTCGAGGCGTTGGGTGAACGTGTCGTTGAGGTCGACTTCGAAGCCGGCGACCATGGAGTCGCCGAGGACGAGGATGCGGTAGGTGTCGGGTGGTTTTTCGTATGCGCGTTCGGTGTCTCGGAGGCCAATGGAGTTGATTTGGATGCGGCGCAGGAATTGGGGCGCGATGCGTCCGTCGGGTTGTTCGGCAAGGGCGCCCGAGAAGTTGGTTTGCGCGTTTTCGGCGTTGGCCCAGCCGAGTGTGTCATCTTTGCGTTGGGCGCCGATGGGAATGGGGTCGGCGATGCGGATGAGTCCTTCGGCGAGTACGAGGCCGAGGAGCAGGCCGAAGAGTAGAAGGGGCCAGTTTTCGGATAGTTCGGAAAAAAAGCGGTCGGGGGCAAGGCCCTTGTTTTTGGCAGGCGCGTTTGGTTTGTTGCGGGCCGTGGGTGGGTTGGGATCGGAGGTTTTTTTTTGTTTGGGCGCGTGGTTGGAGGGCATGCGTTTAGCCTTGTTCTTCTTTTTTGGCTTCGCTTTCGCTGTCCCATTGGTCTTTCGGGTTGTCCGCGCGGGCGATGAGGTAGTGGCCCATGACAAGCGCGTCGATGCCGGTGCCCATCATGCAGCGGTAGGCGTGCGCGGGGGTGCATACGATGGGTTCGCCGCGGATGTTGAAACTCGTGTTGATGAGGATGGGTACGCCCGATTTTTTTCCAAAGGTCTTGATGAGGTCGTAGTAGAGGGGGTTTTGTTCGCGGGCGATGGTTTGCAGGCGGCCGCTGCCGTCGACGTGGGTGACCGATGGAATGAGCGCGCGTTTTTCTTTTTTGACGGGGTAGACCATGAGCATGTAGGCCGCGGGTTCGGGCACGGGCAGGTCGGCGTCGAAGTAGTCGGGGACGTCTTCTTGGGTGATGACGGGCGCGAAGGGTCGGAATTTTTCGCGGTGTTTGACTTTGAGGTTGAGGATGTCGGCCATGTCGGGGTTGGTCGGGTTCGAGAGGATGCTGCGGTTTCCGAGCGCGCGCGGGCCCCATTCCATGCGGCCTTGGAACCAGCCGATCACGCGGTCGTTCAACAAGAGGTCGGCGGTGGTTTGGAGTAGTTCGTCGCGGCTTTTGAAGCGGGTGTAGCGGATTTTGTTTTCGTTGAGGAAGATTTCGATTTGTTCGTCGGAGTAGTGGGGTCCGAGGCTTGCGGTGGTCATGGGCGTTGTTCGCGGGTGTTTGAGAAGGGTGTGGTAGAGGTAGGCGGCGGCGCCGATGGCCGTGCCGGCGTCTCCGGCCGCGGGTTGGATGAAGATGCGCTTGAAGGGGGTGTTCGACAGGATTTTTCCGTTGGCGACGCTGTTGAGGGCGACGCCGCCGGCCATGCACAGGTTTTCTTCGCCCGTGATCGCGTGCAAGTGTCGTAGCGTGTTATAGACCGCTTCTTCGGTGAGTTTTTGGACGCTGGCGGCCATGTCTTTGTGGAATTGGGTTACGGGCGAGTCGGGCGTGCGCGCGGGTCCGAATTCGGCGACGAATTGGTCGGAGTACATGCGCATGCGGTGCACGTAGTCGAAGTAGTTCATGTCGAGGGCGAAGCTGCCGTCGCTGTTGAGGCGGAGAATTTTTCGGAGTTTTTCGTAGTGTTCGGGTTTTCCCCAGGGCGCGAGGCCCATGACTTTGTATTCGCTGTTGTTGACGCGAAAGCCGAGGTAGGCGGTGAGCGTGCTGTACAGGAGGCCGATGGAGTGTGGGAAGTCGATTTCTTTTTCGAGGAGTACGCGGGTTTGGCGGCCGCGGCCGAGGGTCGTGGTGGACCATTCGCCGACGCCGTCCATGGTGAGGATGGCCGCGCTTTCAAAGGGCGAAACCAGAAAAGCGGAGGCGGCGTGGCCGTGGTGGTGTCCGATGTAGCGAACGGGGCCTTTGTAGCCCATGCGCGCGATGTATCCGGGCACGGCGAGTTTTTCACTGAGCCAGGTGGGCATGCTTTCAAGAAACGCGGGTAGCGAGCGGGGGTAGGTGGTTGCGAATTGGGCCATGAGGCGTTCGAATTTGAGAAAGGGTTTTTCGTAGTAGGCGACGTAGTCGACGTCGCCGATTTTGATTTGGCTTTCGGACAACACGTATTCGATCGCGTTTTTGGGCCAGCCCAGATCGTGTTTTTTTCGCGAGAATCGTTCTTCTTGGGCGGCGGCCGCGATCGCGCCGTCGCGGTAGAGGCATGCCGAGGAATCGTGGTAGAATGCGGAAATGCCCAGAATGTTCATGCGTGTTACCTAAAACATGTTTTCGAAGTCTTTTTCATTTTCGGATTCCGTCGGCGCGTTTTTCCATGCCGTTGCGCCGGTTTCGCGCATGCGCAGGCGATTGGATCCGGAAAGTCGGATGAAGATTGCGGCAAGGCCGACGCCAACGAGGTAGGTGACAAAGAGGGCGATTCCGACGACGGCGTCGTTGATGCGGTGGGCGCTTAGTTGCGCGCCCGAGGAGAGGTCTTCAAGAAACGGGTGTCGGATTGCGCGCGGAAGGCCCACAAAGATCAGGAGGTAGAGTGCGAGCACGGGGAGTACGGTCCACAGGTTTTGAACGATCAGTCCGTGGAACAAAAAAATACCGGCAAGCATGCTGAAAAACACGGAGAGTGAAATCGTGGCGCCGATCCATTGGCCCGGACGCAGGGTAGGGGTGTGCACGCAAGCACGTTTTGTCATTGACTTTAAAACCGTATGCCGGACCGGCGGGCGGTGCGGGAGTGTACCAAAAAGGGCCTAAAAGGAAGCGGCTAAATAGTGTTTAACACGTGGTTTTTGCATATGGCCGAACGCGCGCGAATCGTGATCACCGGGGCCGGGGGGTTGGTCGGCCAGAATCTGTGCGACGAGTTGGCGGCGGAGTTTGATTTGGTCGCGATCGACAAGGACAAGGCCGCGCTGGGTCTTCTTGAAAAGCGTTTCCCGGGAGTGCGCGCGGTGTGCGCGGACTTGAGCCTTCCGGGGGCGTGGGAGACCGAATTGGCGGGCGCGCAGGCGGTCGTGTTGTTGCACGCGCAAATTTCGGACAAGTCGCACGAGGCGTTTGATCGCAACAACGTCGAGGCCACTCGGCGCGTGCTCGAGTCGGCGGAGCGGGTGCGGGTTCCTTATCTCGTGCATTTTTCGAGTTCGGTCGTGATTTCGGTTGGGAACGACGATTATACGAACACCAAAAAGGCGCAGGAGCGTTTGGTTGAGGCGTCGCCGGTTCCCCACGTGATTTTGCGGCCGCCGTTGATGTACGGGCCGTCCGATAAAAAGCATTTGGGGTGGATTGCGTCGTTTATGGAGTCGTCGCCCGTGTTTCCGATTCCGGGAGACGGGTTGTTTGTTCGCCAGCCGTTGTTTGTCAAGGACGTTTGTAAAGTCGTGCGCGTGTGTTTGCACAAAAAACCGTTGGGAGTCCGAAACGTGATCGGGCGCGAAAAGATCGCGTACATCGAGTTGGTTCGCTTGATTCGAAAACAAAGGGGGTTGCGCACCGCGATCGTGTGCGTGCCCGTTTTGTTGTTTGAGTGGGCCATGCGCGTGTACGGATGGTTTTCGAGCCGGCCTCCGTTCACGCCGGACCAGTTGAAGGCATTGTTGGCCGGCGACGAGTTTCCGGTCGAGCCGTGGTGGGACGAGTTCGGCGTGGAGTATACGACGGTGGCCGACGGTTTTGCGCAAACGTATGGCTTGTCGCGCGGCGAGAAAAAAAACGGGGCGCCGTGATGGAACCGGGCGATTCGCGCGGGTTTTATCGGGAGCCGGCGTGGCTGGCTTCGGTGCGGCACTGCAACGCGTGCCTTGAACAGGGTCCGTCTTTGGTCCCGCCGGATCATTATTTCTCGACGTTTAGCGCTCTGGCGAACGTGAATGCGTTTTTGAAAACGCGTAATCCATCGTTTTTGGCGTTTGCCGAAACGCATTTGCGGGCGTATTTGGCGGCCTCGCCCAAGGGCCATGCGGAATTCAACGCGGTGGCGCTTGGGTTTCTCAAGCGAAAAACGGAGTCGGACAACGAGGTCGCAAAGCTGGCGCCGCTTGTCTTGGAGTGCAAGCGTTTGACACCCGCGTTGAAACGGGCGGGCGAGAACGTGTCGAACAATTGGCTCGTGCTCGGCCTTTGCGCGAGGCGGTTGTGGAACAAGAGCGATGGAGGTGACGCGATTCGCGCGCGGTTGAAGGATTGGCAGTTGGCGGATGGCGCTCTGGTCGACTATCCGTTGGCTCCTCGCCGCGAGGCGTTCGCCACGCCGCTTGCGTATCATGCCAAGATGGCGTTTTGGCTGCATTGGCTTTCGCGCGAGACGAGGGATGCCGAGATGGAAGCCATGGCCGTTTCGGCAACGCGCTTTTTGGCGGCGTTTGTGGGGCCGCACGGCGACTCGTTTTTTTTCGGGCGCACGACGGACTCGCTGTTTGGGTACGTGCACGCGCGTTTGGTGCTCGGGGAATTGCGGAACGTGGACTCGACGATCGCAAGCGCGTCGGATCAATTGAACGAGGCGTGGAAAGAGTTGCGGGGTCCGGACGGGCGGTTGTTTCCGGTTCCGGGAATGCCGGCGGTTGTGCACGGGCGCGATTTCTACATTTTTGATTCGGTGTACCACGCGTACGCGACCGCGTTGTGGAGCGAGTTTGAGGATGCCGAAAGCGCGGAGCAAAAAGCAATTGCGCACGATCGCGATTTCTTTTTTTTTGGCAGGGCGTCGGGCCTGTTGAGTGTGCGAAAAAACGATGGCTTTGTTGCGTGGTGCCTGACGGGACAACGCGCGCCCGGTCAAAGCCATTTTTTTTCGGACAGCCGATATTTTGCGCTGGACCTGCTTTGGCTTTCGGATGCGAATCGTCTGGTGGTGGGTCCGCCGCCGCTCAATCGAAGAAACGATTATTCCGTGTTCGCGCCCGAGAACAACGGGTTTGGCTTGGCGATCGCGTCGGGCGAACGCCGGGGGATCGTGCGGGTGCTTGAGGACGTGGACGTTAAGCAAACGCCCGCGGGTTTTTTGGCAACGGGCCGGGGGGTCGTTTCTTGGTTCAGGCCCCCGCGGGGGGTTTGGGATTTGCTTGTCTGGAAATTGAAACGGTGGGCAAGCGGTCGGACGCCCGACGTTTTTGAGCGCGACGACTCGGTTGAAATGGAATTCGAGCTGGAAACGGATTTGGTGGAAAAACGAATGCGTGTGCGCGTGAAAAGCGTGGGGGCGCGCGTGCCGGATATGCGAATCGGGTTTGGCGCGCGTGCGATGCGGACGGGGGGCGTCGTGGTTCCGGCGAACGCGCAAAACAGTCCGTCTTCGCGCGGGCCCGGCGTTTCGTGGGTCGATTTCAAGCCGGTTTCGGACCAACCGCTGGAGTTTGGTTTTTCATGGGCGTGAAAAGCGTTGCGTTCGTGGCGATCAGCGAGCGCGCGGACGCGTCGCACGCAGGGGTCACGCACTCGCGGGGCATGTGCAAGGGACTCGCGCAAAACGGCATGGCGGTCACGCTTTATTTTTCGGCAAACCGTTTCGCGCGCGTGGAACGCGACGGGTTTACGGAAGTGCATTTGCCGCGCCGCGGCGTTTGGAAGCCGTGGTGGGGGGAGGACGATCGCGCGTGGAAGCGGGCGCGCGAGCAAATCCGGTCCGCGGACGTCGTGCACGAGCGGTATTCGGTGAATCCGTTGAGCCACTGGCTTTCGGATGGCCGGCGCGTGGTTCTTGAGGTCAACGATCCGCTCGAAAAGACGTGGGGGCCGCTCAAGCGTCTGGCGTTTGCGCCGTTGATTGCGCGCAAAAAAAGACGGGCCGTGCGCGTGATCACGCAGACGCAGTCGTTGAAGCGTTTGCTGTCTCCGGAGTTTGGTGTTCCGGTCGAGGTGGTGCCTAACGGAGTGGATTTGGATGTGTTTGCGCCCGACGCGGCACGCGGCGAGGCGTGGAAGGCGCGCCACGGTCTTTTGGGTTCGCGCGTGGTCGCGTTCGTGGGATCGTTTCGCGACTGGCACGGGGTCCAGCACGCGGTTGAAATGGCAAAGTGCGCGCCCGGGGCCGTGTTTGTTTTGGCGGGCGACGGTCCGTTGCGTGCGCGCGTAGAAAACAAGGCGTCGCAGGCGGGTCTTGCGGATCGCGTGCGGTTGCTTGGGAGCGTGAGCGCGTCGGAGGTCGCGGAGTTGTTGTGCGCGGCCGAGGTCGCGATTGCGCCGTTTGATGTGTCGGACAATCCGGCGTTGTCGGCGTTCGGGTTCTGGTGGTGTCCGGTGAAATTGTTTGAGTATTTGGGCGCGGGCGTGCCCGTGGTCGCGAGCGATTTTGAGGAAGTGCGCGCGATCGTTAGAGAGGCGGGCGTGTTGGTTGCGCCGGGGAGCGTCCAAGCCGCGGGGCAAGCGGTCGCCGAATTGCTGGGGAACGACGTGTTGCGGAAGAAACTGCGCGAGCGCGCATTGGCTTTGCGGGAATCGTTTTCGTGGAGGGTGCGTGCGCGCGAGACCGTGAACATTTATAACTCGTTAGGGAGTCTTGGGACGTAATGCCGGTTTTGTTGAAGAAGTCGATCGTGGTTCCCGCGCTCAACGAGTCCGCGGGCATTTCCGAGGTCATTGGGCGTTGTCTTGCGGTGTGCAATCCCGGCGACGAGGTCATCGTGGTGGACGACGGGAGTTCGGACAATACGAGCGAGGTCGCGAAAACGGCGGGCGCGACCGTCGTTTTGCGCCATGAGAAAAACCGGGGCAAGGCGGGGGCGTTGCGCACGGGGTTTGCGGCCGCCAAGAACGAGGTGTTGATCACGATTGACGCGGACTGCACGTATCCGCCCGAGGCGATTCCGGCGATGATGGAAAAGCTGGCGGATCACGATTTGGTGGTTGGCACGCGCTTTCGCCGCGATTGGCCGAAGGATTTGCCGTTGCATCGCACGGTTGCGAACAAGCTGGGCGCGTTGTTTGCAAGCGTTTTGTTGATGCGCAAGGTCACGGATGTGACCACGGGACTGCGCGCGTTTCGAAAAGAGTTGTTGAACGAGTTGCCCCCGATTACGGCCACGGGGCTGGATTTTGAGGCCGAGTTCACGGCGCGGGCGATCACGCACAAGAAGCGCTATGCCGAGGTGCGCATCAAGGCCGAGGAACGAAAAGGCCAGTCGACCCTAAGTTTTTTCCGCCACATGTGGCTCTTCTTTGTCGCCATTTTGCGCGGACGATTTGAGTAGACTGTCCCAGTCCCACTTGTTTTTCGAGAGATCGCGGCCAAGGATTCCGGCGCCGATGGCGATGGGCGCAAGCGTCGCGAGGCGCGACCAGAGCGCGACCGCGAGCGCGATCTGGTGGTCGACGCCCGAGAGGCCAAAGAGATAGACCATGGAGGCTTCGCGAAAGCCGAGGCCGCCTGGAACCTGCGAAAGAAAGCCCACAAAGAGGCCGATGGCGGTAATCGCAAAAATGCTCCAGAAGGGGACGTCGAGTCCGTAGGCCGAGAACAAGAGCGAGGTCTGTAGTGCGGACGCGGTCCAGATGCCGGCGGTGAGCGCGAGGATGAGGGCAAATCGCGTGCGGTGGGTGGTGAGTTGTTTGCCGGTTTGGCGGAACGAGCCGTACATTTTTTGGGCGAGTGCGACTCCCGCAGGCACGGGGTTCGGGAGTTGTTGGAGCGCGGAAAAAATGCGTTGGACGAGCGCGGGGGTTCCAAGGACGAAGAGGGTAAGCGCTAGGGCAAGCGTGGCGAGGAGCGAGAGGGGGAGGGCAAGCGAGCCGAAGAGGGCGTTGAAGAACAGGTAGCTTCCCAGTAGGGCGATGACGATGGCGCTGATGGAGTCGACGAAGAATTCGTATACGCAGGCCGACAATCCGGCGGTTTTGCGGGTGTTGCCGTAGCGGTTGAGGAGCACGGCTTTGGCGGGGATGTTGAGGCGAAATGGAAACACGTAGTAGAAGAAGCGTGCGGCGAACTCGGTTTTGAGGAGGGCTTTGGTGTCGGGTCGGGGGTCGTTTGGCAGAAGCGCGTGCGTGCGCCAGGCGGCGAGGGGAACAATGAGCAGGAAGGCAAGGAGGGAGGCGAGGACCCAGAAGGCGTCGGCGTGCGCCATGAGGTTCCAGTCGAGGTTGATGCGGGCGATGAACCAGTAAAGGAACGCGAGGCCGACGATGGCCAGAATCCATTTGATCGAAAAACGCATGCGGTGTCGCCTGAAGGAGTGCGCGCGGGTCGTAGGGTAGTAGAACGCCCACCGATTTATTAGGATGTTGGGACGAAACGGTTGAGAGTCACGACGGGTCGAATCGCATGCGCATCAAACGAACGCCGCTCCGGTTTTTGTACGAGGGGCGCATCGTCGGATTTTTGAAGTCGCTTCGAAACAAGCGCGTGCTGGAAGTCGGCGGGGCCACGAACTCGCTCAAGGAACATTGCGAGGCCTCGAATGTGTTTGTCCGCACGGACATTCAGGCGGGTTTGGGCGTGGATCGTGTGGAGGACGTGACGCGCATGTCGTTCGGCGACGCGTCGTTTGATGTCGTGTTGCTTTCGAACGTGCTGGAGCACGTGTTTGAACACCGGAAGGCGGTGGACGAGTGTTATCGCGTGCTTTCGCCGGGCGGAACGCTTGTTTTGGTTGTTCCGTTTTTGTATCCGTTGCACGATGTGCCCGGGGATTATTGGCGGTTCACGGAGTTCACGCTGGAGCGTTTGCTGGAGCGTTTTTCGAGGCGCGAGTTGTTTGTTGCGGGCTGGCGGCGGTTTCCGTTCGCGTACACGGTTTTTGCGACGAAGTAGCGGGTCGCGTGGAACCTTGGCAGGGCACGGGTTTTGAGCGTGGCGCGCGATCGGGTTTGGTTTTTTCGATCGGATGGGTGCGGGGTCGGTGTTGGATTCGCGGATCGGCGGGGCAAAAATCAGTTCAGCCGGTATACGCGTATTCCGGCGTCTTGCATGACGAGGGGGTGGTCGAGGGTTTGTTCGGTCACGTAGTAGTTGGTGTCAAAGAGGCCGTATTGGATGACGAGTTGGTTGGCATCCGGATTCCACACGCGAAAGTAGTTTTGGTCCCAGTCAAGGCGGGATTCGGTCCATGGAAACTGCCAGAGGCGGTTGAGTTCGACGACGGGGCATTTGCCGGAGCCGGCGTCGGGGTTGTCGATGAACGGTGCGTAGGGAATCGGTGTCGCGTGCGTGTTTTGCAGGAGCGATGGGTCGATGCCGATGGTAAAGGGGCCGGGTTGTTCGCTCAGGTGGTCGGAGAGACGATAGAGTGCGGGCGGAAAGTTTTCGGTTTCGCGGGGGAGCGCGGAGAGAAATCCGGCGAACAGAAGGACGTGTGCGACGAGGACGAGGGCGACGATGCTTTTGAGGATTGTGGATCGGGGGAATTGTTCGAGGAGCCGGCGGATTCCGATGGCCGCGAGGACGGCGAGGGGCAAAAGGAGAAAGTAGAGGAATTTGACGGCCATGTACAATTGGTGGATTTGGGGCGGGCGCACGCGCACGAGGTGGTTGAGCACGAAGCCGCCGGCCACGTAGAGGATGCCGATGGCGAGGGCGCCTGAAAAAAGGAGGAGGGGGTGATCCCATTGTTTTTGTTTGGCAAAATGGACGAGCGCGGGGAGGGCAAAGAGAAACGGGAGGAGGAGGACCGGGTGGGGAACGGCTACGCCGCCGCGGATGAGTTCGAGTCCGCCGGTGGATACGAAGTGGGGCAGGCGTCCGAGTCCGAGTTCGATGATTTCAATGAGGACGGGGGCGATGGCGAGCGCGGCAAATACGGTCCAGTCGCGCGCGCTCCACGTGTTTGCAAAACGGTTTTTCCAGTCGAGGAGCAGTCGGGCTACAAAATAGAGGCCGAGGGCAAGAAAGTTTGGGGGGTAGGCGAAACTGGCGGCCGCAAGGAGTCCGGCGGGAAGGCGTTCGCGGCGCTCGAAGAAGACGACGGCCCAGATGGCGAAGGCGGTTCCCGCGATTTGGGGAATGAAACCGTGCTGGAGAAGGAAAAAGGATACGATGCAAAAGCCGCCGATGAGGGTTGCAAGGAGCGCGGTGGTTTCGTCGGCGAAGGCGCGTGCAAAAAAGTAGAGTCCCGCGACGGTGAGGACCAGAAGAAGGGCGGAGAATAGGAAGATCACGGCGTAGGTGGAGCCGAACACGGTGTTGAGTGCGATGAAGGCGCCCATCCAAAAGACGGGGTATTCGTGCGCTGGAAGGAGGGGGGAGAGCGAGGGATCGAAGTCGAGGGGGTTTGTGAAAAGGGTTCCGTTGTGGGTGCCGAGGCGGATGGCGCGTGCGTGGTTGTAGACGTCGGAGCAGGTGTTTTTGAAGACTCCGTCGGGCATGGCGGAGAAGAGGAGGACGCCGAAGAGCGCGAGGATGGCCAGTAGCGTCCAGGGAACGGGGGCGGGGGACAATGCGGGTTTTGCGCGTAAAAGGACAAAGGAGAGAAACAGGCTGACGGCCAAAAGTCCGACGGTTAGGGGTGCCGAAAGCACGCCCGCGTGGCCTGCGAAAAAGGCGAGGATAAAAAACACGGCCAGCCCAAAGGCGGTCGAGTGAAAAAAGCGCTGGTTCATGGACACGGTTTCCGTTTTAGGGATTGAGACGTCGGTTGCATTTAAAACGACTGGTACAGGGATTTCGCGGCGTGGGAGACGCGGGACAATTTCGCACCACAATGAATAAGAAGCGCCGGCGGCTATGGTTAGTGTTTGCTTATGGATGGGCGCGAGTTCTCGAAAAACACCCTGTTTTCTTTTTTGGCCAAGGCGATTCCGACGGTCATCGGTCTTGCCTACACGTGGCTGATTGCGAACGTTTTGGGTCCGGAGCAATACGGGATTTTTACGTACATCACCGCGCTGTTTGGCGGCTTTTTTCTGATGGCCATGGGGGGCATGCTGACCGATGCCCTGTTTGTGTTTTCGGCCAAGTACAAGTCGGAGTGGTTTTACAAAAAGGTGCTGGTGACCCAGCAGTTCATCGTGTTTTTGATCGCGCTTCCGTTTTTGTTTGCGCCCGATCTGGTGAACCCGTTTTTTGGCATCGGGGAAAATTATCTTGCGCTTTTGGGCGTCGTTCTTTTGTGGCTCACCCCGTTCAACACCGTGCTAGAGTTTTTGTTCAAGGGATTCAATCGTTTCGAGACGGTGTTTCAGTCGGTGTTGCTTGAGAATGCGACCAATCTTGTGCTCAGTTATCTGCTGGTGTTTGTGTTTAACTGGGGCCTCATGGGTATTTTCGCGGCCAAGTTTGTTTCGCTGATTGCGGGCAATCTGGCCTACTTGTTGCATTTTCGGAAACTGGATTTCAAGCCCGAGCGCCCAAGCCGGGGGGAGATCGCGTCTTTTCTCGGCTGGAACACGGCAGGCGATTTTTTCAGGCAGACCAATGCGCAGGCATTCACGGTCATGGCGGGGGGCTTTCTTTCGCCCGTGACGCTTGGATCGTATTACGTTGCCCAAAAGGCGGTGAATGCGACCGTGGGTTTTCCGACGGCGGCCGCGGCCGAAGTGCTTTTGCCGCATGCGAGCCAGAATGCGGATCCGGAAAAACTGGGGCGCGATACTTCGAGGGTCATCCGGATCTCGCTTCTGGTTTCGGGCGCGATGGCCGTCGGCGTCGCGCTCGCGGTCCCGATCCTGATCTCGTGGCTGTTTCCCCAGTATGCGCTTGCGGGGGGTTTGGTGTTCTTGTTTTGCATTTCGTTTCTTTCCAACGCGCTTACGATTCCGGCAAACATTCTTCGGGGCCAAAATTGGATGAAAGCGCTGGCGGGATTCCAACTGCTTGGGTTGGGAGTCGCGGTGGCCGCGGGCATTGTGCTGGTTCCGCAGTACGGGGCCTCCGGCCTGATTGTTGCCCAGATCGTCCAACAAGTCGTGCTTGGGCTTGCAATCATCGCATGGCTTAAGGGACGAAACATTGTGCTGGACATCGTGCCGCGGGTTGCGGACGTTCGGGAAATCGCGCGCATCGTGCGGGGACTCGTGAACGTATGACCCGCCAAGTTTGGATCGGTCTTGACGATGCGTGTCCCGCGCTGGACCCAAAGGGGCCGCCGCATTTTCGCGTGCTCGACGAGTTTTTGGCCTCGTTTCCCGCGGCCAAGATCACGCACTTTGTTCCGGCCGAGTATTCGATGCGCCATGGATTGGCATGGGGAATCGAAAAACAGGTGCGACGCACGATGGGTTGGAAGACGGGGTTGCGGGCAATTCCAGCCGCCGCGTTGGACCGGCATGCCGAATGGGTTGCGGAATTCGCGGGGAGAAAATCGTTTCGCGCCGAATTGCACGGGCTTTACCACGTGGATTTCAAAACGGGCGACGCACAGGAGTTTCGGACGCTGGACGAGACCGAATCGCGCGAGCGCATCGACCGGGCGCTGGACATTTTTGCGAGCGCCAAGCTTCCGGTTCCGCGCGTGCTCTCGCCGCCCGGATGGGCCGCGCCCGAACCGCTTCGTCGCGTGCTTGCCGAAAAACGCATTGCGCTTGCCGGAAGCCTGTTCGGTTCGGACAACGCGTTTCGCGCGGGCATCCCGGGAACGAATGCGGTTCGCGTGACCGTCGTGGACGGAGTCGCGTGCATTCCGAGAAACCTTAGCATTGAATCGTTCGATCCCGCGCGCGTGGACGCCCTCGCGGAACAGGACGGGCTCATCGGAATCCACGGGCATTACAAGAACATCGGCGTGAAAAACGGGCTGTCCTTGGAAAATCTTTCGAATTTGTTTCGCATCGTGGAACGCGTCGAAAAGGCGGGACCCGTGGAGTTCCTGTTCGCGCACGAGGGGATCGATCGTGCGCGTGCTTAGGCTCTCGCAGGTGCCCCCGGCGGCGGATGCCGGACGACCGGACGCGTACGCGCACGCCGGACTTTTTTGGACCCACCTGTTGCCCCTTTCGGTCGCCTTGCGCGCGCGGGGCGTGGAGTCGACTTTTTTTTCTCCGGGCGGCCTGCGGGCGCCCGCGTCCGAGCAGGTTGACGGATTTGGCGTGCGGCGCACGCGCATGATTTCGTTTCCGTTTTTCGTTCCCTACGGTTTGGTGCTTCTTGCCAACTGGACGCCCCTCGAACGCGCCGTGGGCGGACCGATCGAGATCGTTCATGCGCACAATCCGCATTATGCGCACGGTCTCACGTGGGCCCGCCTGCGCGCGCCGTTGGTCGTCAGCGTGCACGGTTCGTTCAAGGTGACGCCGCTCGAACGCCCCTTGTTGGAGCGCGTGTTTGCGCGCGCCGACGCGGTGATCGCGATCAACGAGCCGGCCCGAAAACAGTCCGTTGAACTGGGCGCGAAACCCGAAAACGTGGTCGTGGTCCACACGGGAATCGATCCGACCGTTTTTTTCCCGCGCGCGATTCCGCGCGAAACGGAGATCCTGTTTGTGGGCCGCTTGGTGGCGTGGAAGGGCGTGGATGTTCTGATCCGCGCGCTCGGGCAATTGTCCAAGGCCAATCCAGCGTGGCGATTGCGTATTGTGGGCGGTGGCCCCGAGCGCGCCGCCTTGGAGGAACTCGCGCGATCGCTTGGTATTGCGGATCGCGTGGTGTTCGAAGGCGAGCGCGCGCAGTCGGATCTGCCAAGCGTGTATTCGCGGGCCCGCGTGAGCGTCGTGCCCCATCGGTTCGATTCGTTTGGCAAGAGCGTGATCGAGTCCATGGCGTGCGGGACGCCCGTCGTCGGAACGGATCATGACATTCCGGAAAAACTCGCGCACGTTGGCCGGTTTTATCCGGTGGCGCGCGCAGACGATCCTGCGGCGCTTGCAAATGCGCTCTCCGACGTTATCATGCGGGAAAAGTGGTGGCAAGAACGTGCCGGCGAGGCGCTCGAAATCGTGCGCACGCATTTTTCGTGGGATGCCGTGGCCGAGGCGAATCTTCGCGCGTATGCGCACGCGCAGTCGGTTTATGGGGCGCGACAGCGAAAGGAAAAGCCGGTTGCCCAAAGCGACGGCCAGTAGTGTGCAAGACCGTTGCCCGAATCGTCCTCGCGCTCGATGCGAAGGCCCGATTGTTCGATGAGTTCCATGATTTTGGTTCTTGTGAAAAGGCGTGCGTGGGCGGGGTGGCTTGCAAGAACCGCGGGCAGGCGACCCATGAGCAGGTCTATGCGAAAATGCCAGTAGGCGTGGTTGGGCACGTTGAGTATGACGTGGCCTCGGCTCACGCGGGCAAGTTCTCGAAGGACAAACAGCGGATCCGCGACGTGTTGGAGAACCTGCACGCTGAACACGAGGTCGAACGAGCGGTCTTTAAAGGGCAGGGGGTCGTTGAGGTTTCCCACGCGCGCGTCAATGCCGTGGCGTTGGGCGGTTTCAACGGCCACGGGCGAAAAGTCGATTCCGGTTCGGGCGTGGTTTGGAAAATGGGACAGCAAAAGGCCGGTTCCGCATCCGGCGTCGAAGAGGGCGGCGGAGGGCGAAAGGTCCGGGACGAGCCGTAGGACCGAGGCGTTGGATGGATTCAGGCGGTCGCCTTCGGCGATGCGCTTTTGCCATAATGCGTCGTGGTCGTTTGCGGCGCGATCCGGTTCGGCGGATTGAACCATAAGGCTATATTGGAGAAAACGGCATAAAAAAGGACAAGCATGAATCCGGACGTGTGGGCGCGGTTTTTGTCGGACGGGTCTTTTCGGAAACGCAAAGCGTACCGGTACCGCGCGGTGGACGGCGCGCGCGTGAAAACGTTTTTTGATTCGTCCGAATCCGACGACGAGTTGCGCCTGCGTCTTGAGGAGCGAATCGCGCGCGCGGCGAATGCGGATCACGCGGTCGTCACGGGTTCGGGCCTGCAGGCGTTTTCGCTGGTTTCCAAAGCGCTGGTTCAGCGTGCGCAGCGTGAAATCGCGTTGCAGGCGTACACGTGTCGGCAACTTGCACCTTTGGCAAGGGAGGCGGGACTGCGCGTGCGCCTGTTGGACGTGGATCTTTCCACGGGCAATGTTTCTTCGGGCGCGTTTGTTGCGCAAAAAGGGCGTGCCTATCATGCGATTCATTCGTTTGGAAACCCGTTGGATTTGGAGGATCTGGCGTCGATCGCAAAGCGCGGAACGACGGTGGTCGAGGATTGTGCGCACGCGTTGGGGGCGCGGTTTCATGGCCGTCCGGTGGGCGGGGTTGGATGGGCGTCGATTTTTTCGTTTCGCAAGAACCTGTCGGCCGGCAGCGGGGGAGCGCTCACAACGTCGGATGCGAAGCTGGCGGCGTTTGCGCGTGCCACCCGCGGAAATGCAAACCCGTCGGATACGCGGGGGGCGTGGGGAAAACGCGCTCTTGCGTGGAAAATGCGGCGGCCCTCGGACGCGTGGCCGTACGCGTTGTACAGCCGGTACGAGTATTCGCGTTCCGAGTTTGACGTGTTTTTGCCGTCGCGTCTCGACACGGCGATAACGCTTGACCAGTTGGGACGCGTGGACGAAATCAACGCGCAAAACCGATCGAATGCGGCGGAGTTGGAAACGCTTTTGGGCGGGGCCGTGTCGGCCGTGGTGCCGTTGCCGGATTGCGAGTCGGCGTGCACGCGGTACGGGTTTGTTTTTGCCCGGGCGGATGCGGCGAAAGCGTTTTTGCGCCAAGCAAGCGACGCGGGGTTTGAAACCGGAATGCATTATGCCGACGATTTTTTGCAAAACGTGCGCGTGGCCGGCTCGAATCCCGAGCATTTTCCGAACAGCGTGCAGGCCTCCGCGCGACTGGTTCCCGTGGGTTTGTCGGGACTTTCAGAAGGGGACCTTCGCTGGCTTGCGGACCGTGCACGGACCGTCGGAACAGTGGGAAACTGATCAACTTCGTCGAACGATCCGGGCGCCGTTGACTTTGGGGGATTTGGATTCGCTCAAAGCAAAGGGGCGCCCATCGAATCGCGGCTTAGGCGGGTCTTGAAAAGAGGGCAACAAGCGGGTGAAGGATCTTGTAGCGGGGATAGTCTGCCACGCGACCCCATTTTTTCTTGAAACGGTTTACGCCCGCGGTGGGAGAGTGCGCGTCGGCCACGGGGTCGATGTTGGAGAGGTCAAAGACTGAAAACCCATTGGAACAACCGAATTCGATGGCGTGCCATTTCAAGAGGTCGTTGCCAAGGAGGTCGTGCTGGGCGGGGTCCGATGCGATCGCTAGTTCGAGCAGGCGATTGTGAAACGCGGCGATGGCGAGGCCGGCGACAAACGCGTTGTCTTTTTTGGCGATCCAGAAGTGACCGAGTTGTTCGCGGGCGAGCCAGTCGCGCACGCCCGAAAAAAAGGCTTTGGGATAGATGGGAAGTCCGAGGCGGGCGTGATGGGTTTGATAGTGCCGATAGAACTCGTCAAGATCGGATTCGCTGGCTTCTTGGATCGTCAGGCCAAACGATTGGGCGTTGCGGATGTTTTTACGCACGCTTTTGTCGAGGCTTGCCAGTTGGGCGTCCGAACTTGGCAAAAGATCCACGACCACATTTTGCTGGGTTTCGCGAACCGTTGGGCCCATGTGCCAGTCGGCGGCGTGGTCGTGGGGCGCGGAGGAAAAGCCGAGGGACCAGAGGCGGCGCGAACGGATTCGGGCGCGCAGGGCCGTCGACAGTTCGCGGCCAAGCGTTTTGCGGTCAACTCCGGGTTTTGCGATCGGGGGAGCGAACGCAAAACCGATTCGGAGGACCGATTGGAACGGGGTCGGCCACACGCTTTTTTCAAAAAATGCGAAACCGCCTGCGAGTTGGAATTTTTCATCCCGAAGGCTCGCATAGACAACCGTTGCGCGCAGGGCGAGCGCAAACAAGCGCATGCTCTCGGAAAAGGCGTAGACGCCCGCGGCCGGATCCGCGCGAACCAGATCGTCCCACGCGGGGGGCGCCTGCGAGTCGCATTCGACGAAAAAAGGCATTATCAACGCTTGCACCACATGTTATTTTTAAGCGAAAAGCAACTGATAGGTACAGTTTTGAACGGTGGACCGAACGGGGTTCACGACAAAAGGGTTGATCATCCATGACTCCAACAACGTTGTCCCCCGCGGGTCCGACCAAGCTCCATTTGGGGTGCGGCGGCCGTTATCTGGAGGGTTTTCTCAATGTGGACGCGGACCAAAGCGTCCGGGCCGACGTGTACGCCGACCTCAACCGTCTCCCGTGGCCCATCGCAAGCGATTCCATGGACGAAATCGTGTGCAATCAGGTGTTCGAACACCTGTCGGTTTCCATGATCGATTTTCTCCGGGAGTGCCACCGGATCCTCAAGCCCGACGGAGTGGCGCACATCGAAACCCCGAACGCGTTCTTCTGGCGCAACCGCGTCGGGTTTTTGTTCGGGCGTGCGGACGGCTCATACTGGGCGCCGTTTCACACGAAGTTTGTTCATCCCGCTTGGCTTCTTGAAACCGCCAAGGTGCTGGGATTCGACGCCAAAGTCAAAAAACACGGGTGGATTTTTTTGCCGCTTTCGTGGAGCGAGCAGAATCTGGTGTTTGACGCCCGCAAGCGCCGATGAACGAGAAATGGTTTTCCATGCCCATCGACAAATTCACGGTGCACCAGATGAACGAGGAGATCGTGGAGTCGTACGACTCCGAATTCCGCTTTCAATCGTACTGGAAACAAATCGAATGGGTACAGGCCATGAAGCCGAAAAGCATCCTGTATGTCGGCGTGGGAACGGGTTTTGTTCCAGAGTACCTGAAAAAAAAAGGGTTTTCGGTGACGACCGCGGATTTTGACGAAAAACTCAAACCCGACCACCACGTGTCGGTCACCGAGATTTCCACCATCGGAAAATCGTTCGATCTGGCCATGGTGTGCGAAGTGCTCGAGCACATTTCGTTTGAGGACATGCAAAAAGCCCTCGTGGAGCTTTCCAAGATCAGCCGCGCGCTCGTCGTGTCGGTTCCCGAAAACCGGAGCAAGGTGTGGCTCAATGCCAAGATCCCGATGCTTCCGGAAATCCGGTGGGTGATCCCGCTGCCCTTTGGCTCCGAGGCGGTCACAAGCCCCGCGCACTTTTGGGAACTCAACCCCAAAAACGAGCGCGCGTTCGAGCAGGCGATGACGCACGCGGGCTGGAAGATCGTCCAAAAAGAACGCGTCGTCAAACTGGCCACCCACGCGTACTATCGGCTGGAGCGCGCCCCATGACGAACCGCATTTCGGTCATCATCAACGCGTACAACGAGGAAAAAATGCTGGCCGAGTGTCTGGCCTCGCTTAACCGCCAGACGCGGCGTCCCGACGAATTGATCGTGGTCGAGAACGGGAGCACGGACCGGACCGTCGAAATCGCGCGGTCGGCCGGCGCGACCGTGCATTCCATTCCGCGCGGCACGCGCGGCGAGGCCCGGGAGTTTGGCTGGCGGCACGCGAACGGGAATTGGATCGTGTACGGGGACGCCGACGACGTGTTTTCGGACAACTGGCTCGAGGAAATCGAGAAAACGTTCGAGTCGGGCGCCGACTGCGTGATGGATCGCCTGCAGGTGCACCGGCCCGACAATTTTTTTACGCGCACGCTTGACGCGTACCACTCGTTTCGCGCGGCGCACTTCAAGCACGATCTCGCGTGGGGATTCCGACGCGACGTCCTCGAGCACGTCGGCGGGTTCAAGCCGGGCTGGCTTGAGGAAGCCGAACTGGCCGTGCGCATCCGAAACGCCGGTTTTTTGGTCCGAAGCACCCCGCGGGCGATTCGGTATCATCGCGGCAAACCCCGCGACTTTTCGGACATTGTGCAACGCGCGTTCTTTTTCGGAAAACACGAGATGAACGATATCTTTCGCCCGCACCCTGAAAAGTTCGCGTGGGGCAAAATGGGCGCGTTCGGCATCGGGGTTTTAATTTTGCTGGGGTTCAGCGCAGTCGGACTTCCGATGGCGGGCATCGGACTCGCACTGGCGCTGCCGTTTGCCGGAAGTCTCGCACGCCTGTCCATGCAAAAAGGATCCGGCGAAATCGATTTCCGCTACCGGCTGGGCATCGCCCTGATCGGCGTGA
>JAANMU010001130.1_pt1 | contig 26414 bp, 21 predicted proteins | sample 7279701 | NCBI WGS metagenome assembly JAANMU01 (sample SAMN14094539, study PRJNA606508) | bioreactor metagenome | isolation source: A lab-scale SPAN reactor treating ammonium-rich wastewater day 57 | place: Ireland: Galway | collected 2017-03-13 | reverse complement strand
TGACTTCGGCGCTCCCGCGCCGGCGGCCGACTTCGGTCAGTCCAGTTTCGCCCCCCCGGCGAGTGACTTCGGCGCTCCCGCGCCGGCGGCCGACTTCGGCCAGTCTAGTTTCGCCCCCCCGGCGAGTGACTTCGGCGCTCCCGCGCCGGCGGTCGACTTTGGTCAGTCCAGTTTCGCCCCCCCGGCGAGTGACTTCGGCGCTCCCGCTGCGGCGGCCGACTTCGGTCAGTCCAGTTTCGCCCCCCCGGCGAGTGACTTCGGCGCACCCGCGCCGGCGGCCGACTCCGGTTCAAGCTTTGGCGTCCCGCCCGCCGACTTCGGCGCTCCCGCGCCGGCGGCTGACTTCGGTCAGTCCAGTTTCGCCCCCCCGGCGAGTGACTTCGGCGCTCCCGCGGCGGCGGCCGACTTCGGTCAGTCCAGCTTCGCCCCTCCGGCGAGTGACTTCGGCGCACCCGCGCCGGCGGCCGACTTCGGCCAGTCCAGTTTCGCCCCCCCGGCGAGTGACTTCGGCGCAGCCCCCCCGGCGGCTGACTTTGGCTCAAGCTTCGGCGTCCCGCCGGCTGCCCCGGCCGCCGAGCTCGGCTCTAGCTTCGGGGCCCCCACCGGCGAGTTCGGCCAGACCGAGCCGGCCCCCGCAGTCGAGGCCCTTGGCACCGACTTCGGCTCTGGTTTTGGACCCACGCCCACATCCATGCCTTCCGAGTTCGAAGCTGCTCCCGCCGCCTTTGAAACGCCATTTGGCGAGAGCAGCTTCGGCGCTACGACCGAGCCTGCGGCCGATTTCGGATTCAGCGCTCCTCCGGCTTCGGGGACAGAGTTCGGCTCCTTCCAGATGCCCGTCGTTCCAGGGGGGGAGCCTGCGTCCGAGGCAGCCTTTGGTGGCCCCACCGGCTTTGGCACCTTCCCCGACGCCGGCGAGTCGGGCGGTTTCTCGGGCGGTTCCACCTTTGGCGAGCCCGGTGAGGTTGCCAGTCCCGAGGGCTTTGCCGCTGATAACAGCTTCGGCGCGCCTTTCGGGGCCGAGTTCAGTGCGCCCGAGTCAGCCTTCGACTCCGAGCCTGCCGGCCCGGCCCAGTTCCAGTCCGAGCCAGCCGAAGTGGCATTCGGAGACAACCCGTTCGCCACGTCCGCGGCCCCGGCCATGGACTTCCAACTTGACCTGCCCCCCCTGCCCGTCGTGCCGCTCGTGCCCCCGGTCACCGAGCACGGACCGGCTGCCGGCCAGCTGTGGAGCCCCCCGCCCCTGCTCTATCTCAAGGACCAGGCTCAGCGTGAGAGCATCAAAGCTCAGGTCGAGCTGCCTTCCAATTCCGGCGTGTTCGCATGGGAGCCGCTGCCGCGCGTGGACAGTGCCTACCTCGAGGAAGTCGCCGCTCAGCACCAGATCATCTTGAGGGCCAGTAGGCAGGCTGCGGCCATGCCTACTCCCGGCAGTTGGGCCGTGGGATCGGCCTTCGGCGAGGCCAGCGCGACTGTCTCCGGCGGTAGCTTCCTCGAGCGCGTTCAACTCGCCGGCGGCCGCAAGGCGGAGGCGCCGGGCGCGACCCGCAGCGTCGAGGGCGGCTCTCTGGCCGAGCGTCTGGCCGCCCGTCAGAAGGCTGAGCAGGAAGCCCTGGAAGCCGGCCGGCCGGAGCTTCTTCCCCCGCAGGAACAAGCCCCGCCTGAGCCAGCTATCCCCGACGTCATTCCCGAGCCAACCCTGGCCCTGGAGTTTCCCCAGCTCGAAGCCGCGTTCGAGGCCCCGCAGCCCGAGCCTGTGCCCGAGCCTGTGCCCCAGCTCGAAGCCGCGTTCGAGGCCCCGCAGCCCGAGCCTGAGCCTGAGGCCGAGCCTGAGCCTGAGCCTGAGCCTGAGATGCTCGTTGCCCTCAGCATCGAGCAAGAGTCTCCCGCCGACCACGTGGCCCGCAGCCAGGAGATTCGGAACCAGGCTCAGGACCTCGATGTGACCACGGCAATCAACCTGTACCGCCGCGCCATCGAGGAGCAGCCCGACAACCTGGTGCTGCGCACCGACCTGGCCGACATTCACATGAACTACGGCCTGCTCGACGACGCGGTGGTCCAGTACCGCCAGATCGTCATGCGCAAGCCTCAGTCGGTCAGCCTGCGCCACAAGCTGATCCAGGCACACCTCTGGAACGACAACTTCGACGAGGCAGCGTCCACCCTGATCGAGGTGGCCGACATTCTCATCGAGCACAAGATGAACCAGGAAGCGCTCGACTCCCTGCAGATCGTGCTTAGCCTCGACCCGCACCATTTCGAGGCCCGTCACAAGCTCGTCGACCGCTTCAACCAGATGGGCCAGAGCAACCTGGCCGCCCACCATCTGCGCCAATTGGCCGAGGGCGCCCTCACCAAGGGCAACGTCGAGCTGGCCATCAGCGCTTTCAACCAGCTCATGGAGATCTCCGACGATCCCACCCTGGAAGATCGCCTGGCCCAGGTCTACGAGTCCCAGGGCAACCAGGAAGAGGCTCTGTGCCATCTGCGCAACCTCAGCCACCGCTACCAGGAGGCCCAGCGCTGGGAGGACGCGGCCAATGTCACCGAGCGCATCATCGCCCAGGATCCCGACAACCTCGAGATGCGTCGCAGCCTGATCGCCACCTACGAGGGCCTGAAGTGGCATGAGAAGGTCGTGGCCCAGCAGTTCGAGCTGGCCAACTTCTATTATCGCCAGGGCGACCTCACCCAGGCCCTGGAGCTTTTCGAGACCGTGGTCCAGAGTCGTCCCGACTTTCACGAAGCCCGTCGTGGGCTGGCCGACGTCTATCTCGACGTGGGCCGCATCGAGGAAGCCATCAAGCACACCGACACGCTGACCCAGCACTATCTGGCCACCATGGATCATCAGACTGCCATCGCGCTCTATGCGCGCCTGGTGGATGCGCTGCCCGAGAACACCGAGCTGCGCGAGAAGCTGATCAAGTTCTACGAGGTCGCCCAGGACCCGCAGAACGCCCTGGCTCAGTGGCTGATCCTGGCCGAGTTGCACGAGCAGAACGCTCGCCACGAGCAGGCCGTTACCGCCTATCGTAAGGCGCTCGACCTGGACGAGTCGCGCGACGACCTGCACTATCGCCTGGCGCTGCTTTACTCCGAGCCCCTCCAGAACCCGACCGCGGCGCTCCAGGAGCTGCAGCGCGTGCACGAGCTCAACCCCGGCCACGTGGACGCCATGGAGCGCTACGTGCGGATGCTGCTTGCCTCCGGAAAGGCCAGGGAGGGCTCGGAGGTCATCTTGAAGCTGGAGAAGGCCAACAAGAACGGGGGTCGGGTGCGCCAGGCCGTGCTCGATGAATTCCGCGACAAGATCGAGGCCGACCCCACCGACCTGCGCACTCGTTTCACCTACGGCGAGACCTGCTTCCACCTACAGTCCCTGGACATGGCCATCGAGCAGTTCCAGTTCACCCGCCGCGATCAGGCTTACGAGTTGCCTTCCTACAACATGCTCGGGATGTGTTTTGCTGAGAAGACGGGCTTCAACATGCTCGATCTTGCCATCAAACAGTTCCGCAAGGGCCTTGAGACCAAGGGCCACTCCGAGCAAGACTATCTCGAGCTTCGCTACAACCTGGCCATGCTTCAGTACCGCAACAATCGTCTCCAGGAAGCTCTGCAAGAGCTGAAGGACTGTTACGCGGTGGACATCGCCTATCGCGATGTGCGCGAGTGGATTCGCCGCATCGAGTCCGAGATAGCGGGTGGGCCCAAGGTTCCGCCTAGCCGCTCGAAGTAACGGAGAGAGCGTACCATGGCCGACAACACCCTTGAGCAGTGGATTCAGCACGCCGACGCCCTCGCCACCCAGGGACGCTGGGACGATGCGCTGGCGGTCTATCACCGCATCCTCGAGCACGACCCGCGCAATCTGGACGTGCGCGAGCGCGTCATCAGCATCTCCATCAAGAAGGCTGACTATCAGGAGGTCATCCACCAGCACATGACCTGCGCCGAGATCTTCCGCGTGGACGGCGATCCCGAAGCGGCCATCGACTGCTACGACAAGATCCTGCGCCTGGAAGAGACCGTCCAGAACAAGGGAGCCGCCATCAAGCCCGGTCAGGGCGATGATCTCAGCCACGTGCAGGCCCTGGTGGGCCAGTTCAAGCCCGAGATCTTCTACCAGATCGGTCGCTTCAACCTCGAGCGTCAGGCCGTGGACGTGGCCCTGCAGTACCTGCGCAAGAGCCACGAGCTGCACCCGGGCCGCTGGCAGACCCACATGGCCCTGGGCCAGGCCTACATGGAGAAAGAGCTCGACAAGGAAGCCATCGGCGAGTTCCAGGAGGTCTTGCGCCTGGCCCCCGAGGAGTCGGCCCAGGCCTACGAGATGCTGGGCGAGGTCTTCGTGCGCCAGGGCCGTTCCCCCCACACCACCATGGTGTGGTTCCAGCACGCCGGTGAGTTCTACCTCAAGAAGGGCCTGCTCGACGACGCGGTGCGCACCTATGAGCGCATCCTTACCCTCGACCCCAGCAACCGCGACATCATCAACCATCTCGGCGAGTTGTACCTCAAGCAGGGCGCCCGCGAGAAGGCCGTCCAGGTCTACTTCACCCTGGCTCAGATGTACGAGCCCGAGGGAGTGCTCGACAAGGTCATCACGCTGTATGAGAATATCGTCCAGCTTGATCCAGGCAACGAGCACGCCCGCAACAAGCTGATCGCCATTTACCAGGGCATCGTCGAGCGCGATCCGTCCAACTACGGTATGCGCATGCGCCTCATCGAGGCCCTGCAGCAGCGCGGTATGACCGCCGAGGCCGTGCGCCACTACTTCGCCATCGCACAGAGCCACATCGAGCGCGGTATGCTCGACGACGCCGTCAAGGTCTCGCGCAAGCTGCTCGAGCTCGATCCCAACAATGTCCAGGCCCGCGAGATCCTGGGCGACATCTACCTCAAGAAGGACATGCCCCAGGAGTCTATGGACATGTTCCAGCAGGTGGTCAAGATCCACCGCGCCCGAGGCGACGAGAACGCCGCCCTGGAGGCCCAGCAGCGTCTCATTCAGCTGTTCCCGTCGGCTTCCGAGCTGATCTACCAGGTGGCCATCTCGCTCAAGGAGCAGGGCAACTACCAGGGAGCCCTGGTCGAGCTCGAACGCATCCTGGCCGACAAGCCCACCGACATGGCCGCCCACATCTACCGCTCCGAGTGCCTGCGCGCCCTCAATAAGTTCCCCGAAGCCATTCAGGCTTACGCTCACATCCTGACGGCCGACCCTTACAACGTGGAGGTGCGCAAGAACCTCATCGACGCCCTGATCGTCATTCAGCGGCCCGACGACGCCTCCATCCAGGTCGATCAGCTGATCCAGCTCAAAGTGCCCGAGCCCGAGCGGCTCGGCTACCGCCATCGTATCCTGCAACTGCACCTGGACAAGAACAATCTCGAGAAGTTCGAGGTCGAGATCAAGAAGCTGCCTGACCAGGACGAGCAGAAGCTCGTCTTCCACAAGGAGATGGTCAAGCGCTACCTGGACGCTGGCAATCTGGAGAAGGCCTTCGAGGGCCTGCCCCAGATCCCGCGCTCGGACCGCGAGCGCAACCGCCTGGTAACGCGCATGCTCGAGATCCCGCTGGCCAGCGGCGATCTTGAGACGGCCGCGGCAGCCATCTATCGCCTGCCCGAGGACGACCCGCTGCGTCTCTCTTTCCAGCGCCGGCTGGTCTTGAGCTACCTTGATGCCGGTCGCCTGGACGAGGCCGCCTCCGAGTGCAACCGTCTGCCCGAGAACGACGAGGCCCGTCCTGGCTTCACCCAGCGTCTGATCGCCGCCTTCTTGCAGAGCGGTCGGCTTGACCAGGCCACCGAGGAGATCAACCGCCTGGCCGAGGGCGATCCCCTGCGCATCTCCTTCATGGGCCAGCTGATCGAGGCCTACCTCTCTTCCGGCGACCTGGATCGGGCCGCTCAAGAGGTGGCCCGTCTCGACGCGGCTGACGAGATCCGGCCCCAGTATGGACGCCGCATCATCCAGGCCTACCTCAACGCTGGCCGCTTCGAAGAGGCTGAGCGCGACATATTCGCTCTCGACGACGAAGATCCCGAGAAGCGCTCCTTCTTGCGCCTTCTGGCTCAGAAGTTCCTCACCATGGGCGAGCTCGAGCGCATGCGCGAGATCGTCATGAAAATGCCCGACGATATGGAGGAGAAGCACCAGTATCTTGACGGTCTGGTGCACAACTACCTCGACCAGGGCGACCTGGTGCGGGCCCGGGCCGAGATCTATCATATGGCCGAGATGGTCAGCGGCCAGGGCAACCACCAGGAGGCCGAGCGCCTCTACCGGGAGATCCTGGCCTACCATCCGGGTGACGTTGAGATCCGCCTGCGTTTGTCCCAGGAGATCGCCGCTCAGGGCGAGATGGAGCGCGCCCGCGAGGGGATGCTGGTGCTGGCCGGGCGATTCCATCGCGAGGGCAACGCCACCAGCGCGGCCGACATCTACACCCGGATCCTCGATCTCGACCCGCGCAACCTCAACGCCCGCTACAAGTTGGGCTCACTGTGGGCCCAGCAAGGCCAGACCGCGCAGGCCCTGGAGCAGTTCTCCACCCTGGCCAAAGTCTACCTCGAGCAGAATTTGCACGAGGTGGCTCAGCGGGTGCTGTATCGTATCCTCAAGCTCGACCCCAAGGACATTCCCCACCGGCGCCAGATGATCGGTCTCTTGATCCGCAACCTGCGCTTCGACGATGCCACCAAGCACTATCGCCAGCTCATGACCATCTACCTGGAGCGAGGCGAGGTAGATGAGGCCCTCAGCTGCGTGCGCGAGATCATCAACCTGCAGCCTCTCAACCTCGAGCTTCGCCAGTCTCTGGGCGCCATGTTCCTTAAGGCCGGCTTCTTAGAGCAGGGCCAGAGCCTGCTCGAGGAGCTGTTCCAGAGCTATCGCGAGAAGAACGACGTGGAGCGCCAGCTCAAGACCCTGGGGACCCTGGTGGAGTCGTTCGAGGAGAACGAGCAGTGGGAGAGCGCCCTGGAGTATCGCGAGCGGGTGGCCGATCTGCTGCGCGACAACGAGCAGTGGCCCCGGGCCCAGGCCGAGTATCTGCATATCCTGCAGGGCTATTTGCACCGGGGTCACAAGGAGCAGGCCGACCCCATCTTCGTCAAAATGATCGACGGCGCGTTCCGCGACCGCTCGGTGCCCGAGCTGACCCACGTGCTTGAGTCGCTCGAGGAGCAGCTGCGCGAGTCCGGACGGCCGGCCGTGGCCCTGGTGGTGCGCGAGCGCCTGGCCACGGTGATGGAGCGCATGGACGATTGGGACCGGGCCCTGGCTCTGCTCGACTCGGTCTCCAACCTCTACCTCGAGATGGGCGACGTCGAGCAGGGTCTCACCTTCCGCCGTCGCGCCGCCGATCTGGCCTTGGGCCACGAGCGCACAGACCAGGGGATCGAGCACCTGTTCCTGCTGGCCCAGTCGCTCATCGAGCAGCGGGGCCTGGAAGCGGCTCGTCCCGTCCTCGACGAGCTTCGCCGCACGGCCGCTGGCGACGTTCGCTTCCTGGAGAGGGTGGCCGACGTGGTGTTCAGCCAGGGCTTGTTCGAAGAGGCTCGTCCCATCTACCACGAGGTGCTCGAGATGGAGCCCGGTCGACCCGAGGCCCTCTCCCGCATTGCCATCATCTATGCCCGTGAAGGCCGTCTGGAGGAGGCGGCCGGCGTGGCCAAGCAGATCTTTGCCAAGGGCCTGGTGCCCATGATCATCGAGGAATATAAGCATGTGACCGGCTACAAGCCCCACGACGCCGGCTCGCATATTCGCCTGGGCCAGTTCTACCAGCAGCTCGGCTTCCTGGAAGAGGCCATCTCCGAGTTCCTGGCCGCGGCTCAGGATCCGGCCAAGTTGCTCTTGTCTTACAACCACCTGGCCCTCTGCTTCAGCCAGCAGGGCTACCGAAAGCTGGCCATCCGCCAACTGCAAAAGGCGCTCGATCTGCCCGGCTTCGAAGAAGAGGACCTGCTCGAGACTCGCTTCAACATGGCCAACGCGCTGGAGGAGGAGGGCCTCCACAAGGAAGCCCTGGGCGCCTTTCAGGAGTGCTACGCGGTGGATATTCGCTACCGCGACGTGGCCCAGCGGATCGAGCAGATCCTGGAGGTCATGCAGTCGGCCGGTGGAGGGAACGGGGAAATACAGGCTGACGGTCCCTCTGAGGAGGACCTGGAAGGCTTGATGGGGTAACATCACTTCCGATGTCTCCGTCCCGAAACCTGGCACTGGCTGGCAAGCTGCGCCCCGGCGTGGCGCTCTCGCTGTTGTTACTGCTGAGCCTACGAGCCGCCTGGGGGGAGGACGGCGTCACCAACAGCCTGACCCCTCACCTGGACACCCTCTGGTTGGGCCTTTACGTGCTGTTAGGGGCTCTGGTGGCGCTGATTGTCTGGGAGGTCATCGATCGCATGCCCCGTCGCGTCAAGATCGACGCCACCGCGGCGCTGCCTGAGCCGTCCAACGACTACATCGATCCCACCAAGATGAAGTTCGCCGAGCCCGCTGCCCCGGTGCCCTCGAGCTTCAGCCCCCCTCCACCGCCCGAGCCGATGGCCCGGCCGCCGGCCGCCCCGCCGCCCTCGAGCGACGACGACAATCCGTTTCGCAAGCTCTCCAAGCTTGGTGGTGAAGACGATTCGCCTCTTGCTCCGGCCCGTCCTCCGGTTCCTCGCAGCGAGCCAGCCGGCATTCCCGTGCCCGCTGCTCCCACCCCGTCTCCGGCCAGCTCAGCGCCGGTCGATTCCGGGGCCAGCTCGGGGGGATGGGCCGACCTCCTCCAGCGCGTGCGCGCCGGCGAGCCCGGCAGCGGCAGCCCCAGTGAGGACTCGGGCAGCATGCAGACTCGGGGCGCCATGCCTCCCATGACGGAAGAGGAGGCGCCTTCCTCGAGCACGGCCGCCTGGGAGTCTTTGTTGAAAAAGTCCGCCAACGACCTCGGTCCGGCACCCGACCAGTCGACTGTTGGCGGGGGTGACTTTCAGCCCCGCTCCATCAAGCTGGGTGGGGGAGGCGGGGGTGAAGAAGCTGCCGTGGTGGATCCCCTGCGCATGGCCCTGGACAACCCGTCCACCGATCCGGACGAGAACCTTCCTGATTTCGTCAAAAAGGCGACCCGCACGATCGCGCTCGATCTGAAGAAGGGTGGCGAGCAGACGCCTCCGCCGCCGATGCCCAAGACGGAGGGCTAGGTATCGATGGCGGTTACTACGGAGGCAGGCTTGGAGTTACCCAAAGGAAATCCTCTCATCGAGGACATCGCGCTGCAGCATCACGACGTGAGCGAGATGCTCAACAACCTCGAGCAGGACGAGTTCACCGGCTACGTCAAGTTTGAGGCGGCCGGTAGCCTGCGTGGCTACTTCTTCTTCAATCACGGCACCATCTTTCGGGCTGTGGAGATGGAGCGTTCCGATTCCACCCCGATCGTGCGCATGGTGCCTCGTTTGATGAACCGCACCAAGTCCTATCACGAGGTCTCCACCTCCACCTACGTCATGTCCCCGCGCCTGGTCAACGTGCTGGGATCCATGTTTGCCTTCAAGCCCCTGTTCATCGACTATGAGGTTAAGCGCAAAGAGCTCAAGAAAGTGCTCGGAAAGATCGAGCAAGACGAGTACTCCGGCATCATGCGCGTGCAGCTTCCCGACGAGGCAGTCTACCTCCTGATGGAGCGGGGCACTCCCGTCATCGATCAGTTCGCTAAGCGCTACGGCGACGTGCTATGTGGCACCGAGGCGGTTTCCAACTTGCTCGACTACATCCACAAGAACGGCTCTACCATTCAGGTCCACGTCGAGAAGGCGGGCGAGATCGAGTATCGCGTCAAGCGCATCGAAGAAGACCTGGACAAGATCAAGCAGCTCATCGTCAAGAATGACGCCGGCTTCCTGCGCGCCCAGGACATCGTCAAGGTGGCCGAGGAGATCGTGCGCGACTGGGGCTACGACCTCAAATCCACCTTCACGGTCGAGATGGAGACCTCCACCGGCCAAATCTTCGAATACAAGTGTCAGTCCGGCAAGAAACTGGCCGGGTACGTGGGCCTGCACACCAACATGATGAAGTCCATGGGCTTGAACGAGGGCGATGTGGTCAACATTCGTCCCCTCAGCGCCTCCTGAGCTGAGCCGCTCTGCTCGCAGCCTGCTGCTGCTGGTCCTGTTGCTGGGCGTCGTGCTGCGGGTCAGCTTGTTCGAGCTGGTTCCCCGAGCAACCTTAGGCGATATCTACCACCACGTCCTGCTGGCCAGCAACCTGCTGCAGGGTCGCGGATACTCCCACAGTCCCACCCCGCCCTACTATCCGGACCTGCAGCGTCCGCCTGCTCTGCCCCTGGTTCTGGCCGGCGCCATCTCTCTCAGTCAGTTCAGCGGCGTTCCTGCCCCGGTTTTGATGCTGCTCTTGCAGACAGCCCTCGACCTGGGCACCGGCCTCATCCTCTATCGGAGGCTGCGTCAGATGGCGTCTCAACTGGCTCTGCCCGCTCTGGCCCTCTACCTCCTGAGTCCCTATGCGGCCTTCTTTCCCAGCCTGGCCCTGACCGAGTGCCTTGCCGGCTTCTTGCTCATGGCCATCCTGGATCGGGCCCTGACCCTGGCAAAGTCTCCCACCGCCGGCGGTGCGGCTGTGCTGGGAGCTCTGGCGGCCCTCTTGATCCTGACTCGCCCGGCTCTGCTGCCGGTGGCGGCGCTGGCGCTGCTTGCCTGCCGTCGCCAGCTTCCCCTGGCCCTCCTGACCTGCTCCCTGCTCTTGCTACCGTGGACCATTCGCAACGCCACCTTGCCGGGCGGCCGTCCTACCCCGTTGTTGGTGAGCGGCCTGGGCATCACCCTCTGGTTTGGTGTCACCTTCGATGGCGCCGTTCACTTGACCGGTCGCCCCCCCGCCGGTGAGGCCGAGTTCCAGCGCTATCTCCTCCAGTGGCGCCAGGGCAAGGACCTGCCTCCCGAGGAGGTGGTGGCAATCGACCGGCACCTCTCGGCCCTGGCCGTGCAGGCCATCCGAGACCATCCGGCCGCCTACCTGGTCCACGTGCTGGCCCAGGCGGGCCGGCTCTGGTGGGCAGCCGACGACGGCCTGGTCAACTACGATGCGTCCCGCGTACCCCGGGCACGCCTCCATATCCTTTTCCTGGTCTCCCAGACCTGCCAGCGCATTCTGGTTGTCCTGGCAGTCGGCGGGCTAATTGTGGGCGGGCGACGCCTGGGTCCCGTCTGGGTGCTGCTGGCTGTGGTCAGCCTACCCTACTGCCTCATCCACGTCGAGGCGCGCTACTTGCTGCCGTTGGAGCCCGTGCTGGCGGGCCTGGCCGCAGCCTTTCTGTGGTGGCTGAAGGAAACCCTCACTCGAGCGAGAACCCGGACTCAATCCGCGCGCTGAATGCGACAGGCGGCTTTATTTGTGAGGCAGAGTCTTTGTCCGAACTGGCCAAAGTGCTGGAAAACTTTTGTCGCCTGGATGGGGTTCAGGGTGCGCTCATTCTGAACGCCGAAGGAGCGTTGGTGGACAACCACGCCCCCTCCGTGGGCGAGTTGGACCCTCTGGTCCGGCTGGTTTCTCACAGCCTGTCGCTGGGGCGGCAAGCGGCCGACTCTCTCGGGAAGTCGCCCGTGAACCACCATTACCTCGAGTTCGCGCACATGCAGATCACCTCCGAGATTTTGAAAAACCGGAACGTCCTGGTGGTTTGCGCCAAGACCGGTGCCAATCTTGGCCGAATCCGTTTGGAGATCAAAAAGACCAAGCCCGACGTCGAGAGACTGCTCGGGTAAACGAGAGGGACGCCAGCTTGCCGAAGAAAGTCTTGATAGTCGACGATGAGCCTCACATTGTCGAAGTCGTCCGGGTGTGCCTGGAGGACTCGGGCCTCGAGCTTATGGAGGCGGCGGATGGGGAACACGCGCTCGATTTGACCCGGCAGGCCCATCCCGACCTGGTAATTCTGGATGTGATGATTCCCAAGATGGATGGCTACGCCGTCTGCCGCGAGATCAAGGGCGACCCGGGCACCCGCTCTATCCCCGTCATCTTGCTGACCGCCAAGGGCCAGGCGGCCGACATCGAAGAGGGCCAGCAGGCCGGCGCCGATTCCTACCTGACCAAGCCTTTCAGCCCTCTGAAGCTGCTGGCCGAGGTATACCGCCACCTCAGCCTGGGGATTCCGTAAACCGCTCAGCGGTGGCCATCCGCGAAGGGGAGCACCGTTCTCGCGACCAGCTCGTCGCCCTGTACGAGATCGGTCGCGCTCTCAACTCCACGCTTGAGCTGGGAGAGGTCCTCACCCGCATTCTGGATATGCTCTTGCCCCTTTTCGAGGCCGAGGCCGGCTCCATCATGCTGGCCGAAGAGGACGTTCTCACCATCGGGGCGGCCATCGGGCTCTCGAGCGAGATCATCTCCCGCACTCGGGTTAAGCGCGGTGAGGGGATCGCCGGCTGGGTGGCTCAGACCGGGGAGCTGTTGCTGCTCAACGGCAAGGTAACCGACCCGCGCTTCACCCATCTGGTGGAGCGACCCGACGAGATCACCTCCTCACTGTGCGCTCCCCTACGCCATCGAGAGCAGATCACCGGGGTGCTTATGCTGCGTCGTAGCGAGCCATCCAGCTTCACTGTCGACCAGCTCGACTTCTTCCAGTCGGTGGCCGACCAGGCAGCCCTGGCCATCGAGAACGCTCGCCGGGTCGAGCAGGTCGAGCGCGAGCGCCAGAAGTCGGAGGCCATCCTGCGCTCAATGGCCGATGGGGTACTGGTAACCGACGCCAACGGGCTGATCGTCCACGCCAATCAGGCGGCCCAGGCCCTGTTCGGCCCCGAGCTGACCGATCGGTCGCTGCCCGGCTTGTTGCCAAACCTGGCCTATCAGCACATTCTCAGCCAGGTGGCTCGGGGCCGACCCTACGAGAGCGAAGTGCGGGTAGGTCCCGAGCAGCAGTTGCGGGTCAGCGCCACGGCCCTGGGTCTGGCGGGCGGGTCGCCCGAAGGCCTGGTCTTCTTGTTCCACGACGAGACTGAGCGAGCCCGCATCGAGCGGATGAAGTCCGAGTTCCTGTCCATGGTCAGCCACGAGCTCAAGACTCCCATCACCACCATCCAGGCCTTTCTCGAGCTATTGATCTTCCGGGAGTTCCCCCCCGAGCGTCGGCGCCACTTTCTCGAGATCAGCCTGCAAGAGGGCCAGCGTCTACAGAAGTTGATCGAGGACATCCTCGAGCTCGCGCGCATGGAGTCGGGCCGATTCCGACTGCACAAGACTCGCTGTCAGTTCAAAGACTTGGTGCGCTCGGTTTTGCCCGGCTTCGTGGAGCGCTTTCCGCAGCACAGCTTCGTGCTCGAAGCGGGCTCCGGTCTGCCGGACCTGGAGGCCGACCCCATGTTGATGACCCAGGTGCTGACCAACCTGCTTTCCAACGCCGTCAAGTACTCCCCCGATGGCGGCGATGTGCGCGTCAATGTCGAGACAAGCGGTGAGAGGCTCATCTGTTCGGTATCCGACCAGGGAATCGGCATCGAGAAGGATAAGATCCCCTACATCTTTGAGAAGTTCTACCGTGTGGACAACTCGCTCACCCGCGAGACGGGCGGCACCGGCCTGGGCCTTGCCAACGCTCGCTACATCGTAGAAAGTCACGGCGGCTCGATCTGGGCCGAGAGTGAGCCGGGCCGGGGCACCACCTTCACGGTGGCGCTCCCGCTCCAGACCAGTGAGGTGTAGCCCATGCTGACGATGGATAACTCCAACCAGACCGCGCTCGAGTCCATGATCGAGCGTTTCCGCGCCGTTCTGGTCCAATCGCCCCAGAATCCCACCGTGTTGCTCGGCTTTGCCGAGGCCAACCTGCGGCGGGGTCGACGGTTGGAGGCGCTGCAAGCCTACCAGAAGGTGCTCGGGCTCACTCCCGACGTCAGCGATGCCCACCTGGCCGTGGCCGAGATCTATCTGCTCCACGGACTGCCCCTGGAGGCCTATGATGAGCTGCGCAAGGTCTTCGAGATCGAGCCAGGCCGCCCTGAGGCTCACCTGCTGCTGCACGAGATCGAGCCCCTGGCACCTATTCCCCACGTCCTCGAGCACCTTCGGGCCCGCTTCCCGACCGAGTTGCAGGTGGCCGAGACCCGCTCGCGGCTGACTCTCGAGGTCGAGCACCTGGTGCGCGAAGTGGAGCAGTTGCGGGAGACCGGCGAGGGCCCCGCCTCCGAGCCCGTGGCCTCGTACCATCTCGAGCAGGCTCGCAAGCGCCTCAACCGCACCCAGCATCTCCTGGCCCTGCTCGAGACTCTGCCCCTCTACACGGGCGAGCCCGAGATGCCCCGACCGCCCGCGGTTCATCCCGGCGAAACCGAGACCGAGTCCTACGAGGCCCTGCCCGACTACCCCACCTCCGAGTCGAGCGAGGAAGAGGGCTACGAGACCCGGGAGATGCTCGAGTCCGACGAGGAGCCCGTTCTGGAGAATTACGTCCCGCCAGAAGAGCTCGGGCCAGAGTTCGAGTCCATCGAGCAGGAGGTCCGTGAGAGCGAGCTGGAGGCCGAGCCGGAGAGCGACATCGAGGACTTCTTCCAGAGCCTGGCCCTGGGCGGCGAGCCCGAGCCTGAACCCGAGCCCGAGCCGGCCTTGGAGGAACTCGCCGAGCCCGAGCCCGCCTCTCTTGAGCCGCCGGTCGCCCTCTCGGCTGAGCGCTCGAGCTACTACGAGTCCATTGCCCCGACCTTGCGCGAGGCTGTGGACGACCTTTTGCGCACCCGCGGCCTGACCTCGATCTTCGTGGTTTCCGCGGACGGCCATGTGGTGGCCCACCAGTCTCGAGACAGCGTGACTCCCGAGCAGATGGGTGAGCTGGTGCTGAGCATTCAGAGCTGTCTGCGCGAGTTTAGCTCCGATCTGGCTTACTGGGCCCTCGAGTGCGAGGGCGGCATCGTGCTCTTGCAGCAGCTCGACGCACGCCACGGCCTGGTGGCCGTGGGCCAGCCCGGGGCCAGCTTCGCCATGATCCGCCTGAACCTCGACAAGGCCCGCCCCCGGCTGGCCGAGCCGCTGGCCTCTGCTCCCGACTGAGCTGACCACCCTGGAAGCGCGGCTGAGCGCGCTCTACCTCGGGGCGCTCCGGCTGGCGGTGCTGGCTGCCCTGGTGTTCGTGGTGTTCTTTCCGGCCATTCCGGCCATCGACCTCTGGTTCTGGAACCCTGTGGCTCCGGGCGCCCAGACTGTCCGCCTGAACCCGCTCGGCATCCTGCTCGACATCTTGCATAACACCGATTCGGGCGGCCAGCAGGCTTCCGGCACCGGTTTTTTGCGCGGCGTGGTGCTGGTGGCTGGCGGCCTCTGGCTCCTGCGACTGCGCCGCCTGCCCCCCCGGCTTGCCCCCCTGGTGCTGTGCGGCTTCTTGTTCCTGGGCGTGGCTCTGCTCGCCAGCCTGCGCTCCACCCACGTTCATGATTCCCTGCTGAGCTGGCTTGACTACCTGGTGGTCTTTCTGGCCTTTCTGATCGCCGCCGCTCTCACCTCCGAGCTCAGCGCCGCCGGCTGGAGCGTCTCCACCGCCCTGGCCCGGCTGCTGGTGATCACGGCCGCCTTCGTGATGCCGGCCGCCATCGTGCGCTTCATGGTGGACGTGGGCAAGGATTACGGAGCCATGTCTGGCTCGTTCTATCAGCCCAACATGTTCTCGTCTTACCTCGAATTCGCGCTGGGATCGGGTCTGGCGCTCTACCTCATCCGCCCCGCCCCCTCTTCCAACGCCCGCCCTCTTTTCAGTGGCAGTCTCTGGCCCTGGCTGGCTGGAGCTGTCCTGGTGAGCGTCCTGGTGGGGTTGTACCGCTCCTACTCTCAGGGCGCCTGGATCGTTTCCTGGGCCATCCTGCTGCTGGTGCTGGCCCTGCTCGCCCCGCACCGCCCGTGGCTTCGCTTCTTGCTGACCTGTGCCGCTATCCTGGCCCTGGCCCTCCTGGCCGTCCTGGGCTTTCGCTCCTGGAGCCCCCTGCTGGCTCTGGCCGTCGTGGGCCAGCTTGCCCTCTTGCTCTGGCTGCTTCGCCCCCTGCCGCGTCTCATTCCCCTGTATCTTGGGCTGCTGGCCCTGGCCACCTTCCTGATGGCGCGCCAGGTGGTGCCCCTGGTGGCCAAGGTCGATCCTACCGAGCGCGCCCTGACTGTGGCCCGAGGTACCGATGTCAACGTGCACGCCCGCTTCGTATTCTACCGGGGGGCTCTGAGGATCTTCCGCGAGCATCCCCTGCTGGGGGTGGGCCCCCAGGGCTTTCAGCGCTACTATCCCCAGTACCAAGACGACGTGATCTACTTCTCCAAGTTTACCCACTGCATCTGGCTCACCATCTTGTGCGAGACCGGCCTGGCGGGCCTTCTGTCCGTTCTGGCGGGTACCGCCTGGGCTTTCTGGATGGTCATGCGTCGCGGCGACGGCCCCCCGGCCCGAGCCGGCCTGCTGGCCGGCGCCACCGGCTTTCTGGTCCACTCCACCTTCGACGTGCAGTGGGAGTTTCTGGCCTTGCCGCTCACCCTGGCCGTGGTGGCTGGAGTGCTGGTGGGCGAGGTGGTCGAGGAGGCCCCCCCTGGCGACTGAGCGCTCCTCCTGGAGTATCCGCCCCCGGCTGCTGGTGCAGTTCGTGCTGGCCACGCTGCTTTTCGCCCTGGCCTACGGAAACTTTCTGGCCATCTTCAGCGAGGTGGCCCAGCGCAACGGGTTGGCCCACGCCAATTCCCGCCACTACGACAGGGCTGAGCAGGCCTATCGCCAGGCGCTGCTACTCGACCCGCTCTGGGGCGAGAACTACCGCCACCTGGCCCTGCTCTTGCTTAGCCGGCTCACCCCCGAGTCTTCCCCGGAAGAGCGCCAGCACGTGCTCGATCTGGCCGAGATGGCGGTGCGGCTCGATGGCCACCGTCCGGTCACCCGCAGCCTGTTGGGCCAGGTCAAAGCTGAGCTCGGCGACCTTGAGGGCGCTCGCCAGGCTTACACCGAGGCTCTTGAGCTTGACCCGGTAAACTACCCCGCCTTCTACATGGAGTTGGCCAACCTGGAGGCCCGCAGTGGCAACACCCGGCGTGCCGGCGAGTTGCTCGACCTGGCTCGCCAGCGCTTTCCCATCGATAGCCTGGACAAGATGCTCGACTTTCGAGCCGAGGCCATCCGCGAGCCCCTCAGCATGATCTACGCTGCTTCTGGCGCTCGCGAGAATCCGGCCCTCCACCCCGCTGCCGCCGAGCCCTACTTCAAGACCGCTCTGTTTCTCTATAAGGACAACGCTGACGCCCTTTTCGGGTTGGGGGTGGCTCAGCTCAGCCAGGGCCGCGTGAGCGAGGCCATCGCCACCCTCGAGAAGGTGGACAAGCTCGTGCCCGACTTTGTTCCTTGCCTGAGCTACCTGCAGCAGGCCTACCTGGCCGCCGGCCAGCGCGATAAGGCGGTGGCTGTCGGTGCGCGGCTCGAGAAGCTGCAACCCTGACACGAACAGGGCCAGGGTCGTCCGACCCTGGCCCTTTTACCGAGCACCCGCCGGGGTTACTCTTGCGTGTCTCCCTCGTCGGCCGGCTCATCGGCCGGGGCGTCGGTGCCCGCGATGGGCTTGAGGCTGCTGGCGATGGCGTCGACCTCTTTGGCGTGCTTGGCCACGCCCTCCGTCTCGCCCAGGGCCAGGACGATCAGCGGCTTTTTGGCTTTGATGAAGTCCACCGAGAAGATCACGTCCTTGCCTTCCGACTTGCCCTTGCCGTTGAAGCTGAAGGCCTCCATCCCGTTGATGTTGGTCTCCTCGCCTTCCCCTTCGATATCCGGCTCTTGCACGACCTCGGTGATGATCTTCTCGATCGTATCTCCGGCCGCGTCCACGCCCTCGTCTCCGGGGGTGATGAAAAACACCACCATCGTGCCATCCTCGGGATTGACCATCAGGTGCTGCTGGCCCTCTTCCTGCTTCCAGCCGGCCGGGAGGGTGAACTCGACGCCGCACTCCTGGTGGGTCATCGTGGTCCCCTCGCCCTTGGACTGGTCGGACGGGCTCTCGGAGGCCGAGGGGCTGGCCGCCGGGCTCGGACTGCCGGTCGCGCTGGTGGCGGTGGCTGCCGGAGTGGAGGTTGAAGGAGTGCTGGCAGGCTGGCTGCAGCCAACCGAGATCAGCAGGCACAGCCCCAGAATGAGGTTCTTGTTCATATTGCGTCCTTTTCGTTGAGTTCTTTGCCGTTGTGGGGCGTGGTGCTTCGAAGGCCATTTCGAATCTCCTACAGGAACCCGGATGCCCCTCCGCGGAATCTCCCCGGGTGAATTGTCCCCGCTGTCAACAGCCCCTGGAGTCCGGCTTCTCCGTCGAGCGTGGCCGCAACAGCGTCTACCAGGCGGTGTGGCATCCCGGGCCTCCCGAGTCGAGACAGGACAGGCTGCTCGGCATCAACCTGGCCGATCCGAAGTCGGTCGAGGTCGACCTCGACCGCCCCATCACCATCTATCCTTGCTCCGGCTGCGGTTTTCTCGAGTCCTACGCTCTCTGACCCGCGTTTGACACATTCCAGGAGTAGACTCAACTCGGTGACTCCTGTTCGGTCATTGAAGGAAATTCCTCAATTGGCTTTGCGAACGCAGCAATGCCCCAAAGCATGCCGTTACGGCCATCTCTCGAATCTGGAGAGATGGCCTGGGAGGACAATTCCTGAAGGCGCAGAACTCGGGGGTCTTCGTTTGAGAATGAGGAGGGAATTTAGCTTTTTTCATCGAAAACGTGAATATCTTTAGACACTGACGCGGCCAGATTTCGTGCAGTCCGGGGATGGATTCTTGAAGCGAGTTCTCTTTGCCGGTGGGGGCACCGGAGGGCATCTTTATCCGGGTCTCACGCTGGCCGAGCGGTTGCGCGCCGAGGGGGTGGATGTCCACTTTTTCGGCTCGCGGCGCGGGGTGGAGGTCGAAATCGTTCCGCGATTCGGCTTTCCGCTGCACCTGGTCAAAGCCGGTCGGCTCTCTCGCAAGCCCGTGCAGGCGCTGGTGGGGGTGCTGGAGACGGCGGTCGGGTTCCTTCAGTGTCTGGGTTTTCTGCTCCGCCATCGGCCCGATCTCATCGTGGGCACCGGCGGCTACGCCAGCGCACCTGTGGCGCTGGCGGGCGCGGTTCTCGGGGTCAAGTTGATGGTGCTCGAGCAGAACGCGGTACCCGGCAAAGTGACACGCCTTCTGGCACGCTTTGCCCGCCACGTGTGCGTCAGTTTTCCCGAGTCAACCCGCTGGTTGCCCGGGAAACGGACTCTGGTTACCGGCAACCCGGTGCGCGCCGAGATTCTCGCCTGCACGCAGGCGGAAGGACGCAAGCGACTGGGCCTGGCTCCAGAGAGACCCTGTCTGCTGGTCACCGGGGCCAGTCAGGGCGCCGTCAGTCTCAACCGGGCCGTGTTGCGGTCGTTGCCGCGCTGGTCCGAGCGAGCCTGGAGCGTGCTCCACCTGACCGGCCCCAAACACCTCGAGGAGGTTGAGCGCGAGCGCTCTGCCACTTCGAGGCTGGACTACCGGCCGCTGGGGTATCTCGACGACATGGCGGCGGCCTACGCCGCGGCCGATCTGGTGGTCTGCCGAGCAGGCGCCACCACGCTGGCCGAGGTTACGGCCCGGGGGTTGCCGGCCATCCTGGTGCCTTATCCTTTCGCGGCCGAAGACCACCAGCGCCTGAACGCGCGGGCGGCCGTGAAAAGCGGGGCGGCCGAGTTGTTGGAAGACGACCAGGTCGAGGCCGGATTGGCAGGATTGGTGGAAGAGCTTTTGGGCGCGAGCGATCGGTTGACCAGAATGGCGGCCGCGAGTCGAGCTCTCGGCAAGCCCGCGGCGACCGAGGAGATCCTCGGACTGGTGCACGCCCTGGTGGGAGATGGAAAGGAGACTCGGGATGACTGACTGTCACCACGCTCACTTCGTGGGCATCGGTGGGATCGGCATGAGCGGAATCGCGCGCGTGCTCCTGCAACTTGGTTGGACGGTGTCCGGCTCCGACCTCAAGCCCAGCGGCATCACCCAGGGCCTGCAAGAGCTGGGGGCCCGCATCCACATCGGGCACCATGGCGACAACCTGGGAGAGGCCGACATTCTGGTCGTCTCCTCGGCCGTTCCCCCCACCAATCCCGAGCTCGTCGCCGCCCAGCAGCGCGGCCTCACCATCCGCACCCGGGGCCAGATGCTCGGCTACGTGATGAAAGATCGTTGCGGCATCGCCGTGGCCGGCACCCATGGTAAGACCACCACCACCTCCATGGTGGCCCGCGTGCTTGAGCACGGCAAGTTCGCCCCCACCGTCATCATCGGCGGCGAGGTCAACGACATCGGCTCTAACGCCAAGCTCGGCATCGGCACCCACCTGGTGGCCGAGGCCGACGAGTCCGACGCTTCCTTCCTCGATCTCTCCCCCAAGATCGCCGTGGTCACCAACATCGACTCGGACGTCAATTTGTCCGCCGCTCCCTTTGCCAATCTCAACTACGATTACGACAAGACCATGGAGAAGATCCGCCAGGTGTTCGTGGAGTTCATGCACCGCGTGAGCGAGGACGGCCTGCTCGTGCTCTGCACCGACAACGGCGTGCTCAAAAGCCTCCTGCCCAAAGTCGGGCGCCCCTACGTGACCTACGGCCTGCAAGACGGGGCCGAGTACCAGGCCCGCGACATCGAGCTGAGAAACTTTGCCTCCCGCTGCCAGGTTTACCGCAACGATCAGTACCTGGGCGAGCTCACCCTGAGCGTGCCCGGTCGCCACAACATCCAGAACGCCCTGGCCGCGGTGGCCATCGGCCTTCACAGCGGCCTCTCCTTCGCCCAGGTGGCCGCCGCCCTGGAGCGCTTCGAGGGCGTCCAGCGCCGCTTCCAGTTGCGCGGCGAGTACGCCGGCGTCATGCTCGTGGACGACTACGCCCACAACCCTGCCAAGGTCCAGGCGGCCGTGCACGCCGCCCGCTGCGGCTGGGCCAAGCGCGTGGTGGCCGTCTTCCAGCCCCACCGCTACACCCGCACCAAGTTCCTGGCCGAAGAGTTCGCCCGCTCCTTCGAGGAGGCCGACATCCTGCTGGTCACCGACATCTATTCGGCCGGCGAGGTGCCCATCGTAGGGGTCAAGGCCGAGAACCTGGTCGAGCTGATCCGCCGTCACCGCACCCCGGCCGAGGTCTACCACACCCCCGGCCTCCACGACGTGGGCGAGATGCTGGCCGAGACCTGTCGCCCTGGCGACCTGGTCATCCTGCTCGGAGCCGGCGATGTCAGCTCCTGGGCCCCCGTGCTGGGGGACTACCTGGGAAAGCCCGCCCTTAAGAAGGCTGCCATCTGAGGCTCCTTCTGGCGCTCTTGCTGTGCCTGCCGGTGCTGGCCGAAGAGCCCGCCATCCTGACCATGAACGGCGTCTCTCTGATGTACAGCCGCTCCGAGCTCGAAGCCGTGGTCGGCCCGCCCATGCACAGCCGTCCCCACAAAGCCGCGCTGTATGGCGATTTCTACGCCTACACCTACAAGGGCGGCCTGATCGTCGGCATGCCCGACAGAAAGCCCACCAGCCGCCCGACTATGCTGCTGGGGACGAAGCTGGCCTCGCGCGGGCAGACCATCCCCATCGGCCTCACCCCCGACCAGCTCAAGACCGAGCTCGGTGAGCCCAGCGAGCAAGAAGACTGGCGCTGGGCCTATCACGACCCCGATCGCCAGACCAAGCTGCTGGCCTTCTTCGATGAGGGCAGGGTGACCCGCTACGCCGTGACCCGCCTGAAGCCCTGAAGCGGTGCGCCAGCTCTTCCTGCAAAAGCCCCTCGACCTGGTGCTGCGCGAGGTCGAGCCCCCCCACCCCGGTCCCGGCGAAGTCACCGTCCAGGTCAAGGCCGCCCTCACATGCGGCACCGATCTCAAGTTCTACCGCCGCGGCCATCCCCGCTGGCCGCTCCCGAGCGGATTCGGCCACGAGTTCTCGGGCCTGGTGCTGGAGGTGGGCGAGGGCGTCTCGCTTCCCCCCGGCACCCCCGTCATGCTGGCTCCCAGCGCCCCTTGCGGAGGGTGCCGCGACTGCCAGAGAGGCCTTTCGAACCTCTGTCCCCAGTGCATGCAGGTCATGATCCTGGGAGCCTTCGCCGACGTGGTGCGGGTGCCCGCCCCGGTGGTGGCCATCAACCTCTATCCCAAGCCCCCCGAGCTTGATTGGTGGCAGGCCGCCCTGCTCGAGCCACTCAGCTGCGTGGTCTACGGCCTGAGCCTGGTGAACGCCTCGGGCACCGTGGCCATCCTGGGCGCCGGCCCCATCGGCCTGCTCTACGCCGCTCTGGCCCGCAGCCAGGGGGCCGAGCGCGTGTTGCTGGCGGGCCGCCACGCATTGCGCCGCCAGGTGGCCGAGCGCCTGGGCGCCGAGGTCCTGCCCGAGGCCGAGCTCCCCGGCCAAGCCGTCCAGGCCGCCGGCGGCGCCGACCTGGTCATCGAGTGCACCGGCCAGCCCGCCGTCTGGGAAGACGCCGTCCACGCCGCCAGAAGGGGAGGCACCGTGCTCTTTTACGGAGGCTGCCCCGGCGGCACGACCTTCAAGGTGGATCCCGCCCACGTGCTCGGAAAAGGTCTCTGTCTCAAGGGCGCCTTCCACTTCACCCCCGCCGCCGTGGCTCGGGCCCGCGACCTGCTCATCGCCGGCGCCGTCCCGGTCCAAGAGCTGATCACCGACGTCTACCCCCTGGACCGCTACCAGGAGGCCTTTCAGCGGCTGGACCGGGGCGAGGCCGTCAAGCTGGGGCTAGAGCCCTGAGGCTGGTCTTCTTCGGAATGCCCGGGCGCTTCTCCACCACCCCCCTGCGGGTCGTGGCCGAGCGCCATCAGCTCGTGGGCATCGTCAACGGCGTGCCGCGAAAGGCCGGCTGGCTCGAGCGCTGGGGACTGACCCCCCGCTCGGCCAACCTGTGGATATGGGCCCAGACCTACCAGGTGCCCCTGCTGCGCCTGCGCTCCGGCAAAGATCCCGAGCTGGTGAGCTTCCTGGAAGGCCTGCGGCCCGAGGCCCTGTGCGTGGCTAACTTCCCTCACCTCTTGCCCCCGGCCGTCTTCGAGCGCTGGCCCACCCTCAATCTGCACCCCTCGCTCTTGCCCCGCTGGCGTGGCCCTTACCCCTGGCTGTGGATGTACCACGAGCAAGAGACCCGGGGGGGCTGGACGGCGCATCGCCTGGACGCCGGCGAGGATACCGGCCCTATTCTGCTCCAGAGCACCTATGAAGTGCCTTTCGGCAGCACCGTGAGCGAGCTCGCTGACACCGTGCTCGAGCCGGGGGGCGCCCTTCTGGCCGAAGCCCTGGACGGCCTCGGCCATCTGGAGGAGCGGGCCCAGCCCCCCGGGGAGCATCCCCGGGCCCGCAAGCCCGGCCCCCGAGAGCGTTTCGTCCAGTGGCGCGAGTGGCCGGTGCGGCGCGTCTATCACTTCCTGCGGGGCGTCTGCCCCCTGTGGGTGCGCGAGCTGGAGGTGGGGCCGTTTCTGGTGCCCGAGTTCACCGGCTGGGACGAAGCCCCGTCCGGACTCGCCCCCGGTCGGCTCGGTCGGGCCGACGGCCGCCGTTTCGTGGCCTGTCGGGACGGGCGGGTGTTCTTCCGGACGAAGCTGTCCTGAGCTCAGCTTTCCTGGGCGGCGGCCCCGGCCAGCGGCCCGGTGCGCTCGTAGTAATTTGCGGCATAGCCCGACCAGCTCTCCGAGAGAGGGATCGGCTCGATTTCGGTCAGCTCCAGCATGGGCCGCCCCTTTGCACGCCGAGCCTTCAGGTCCTGCCGGAATTCACGGCGCTACGCCATCACCACTCAGAGAGCCTCGCTCATCGAGCTCTCACTGTCCCGAGGAAAGACCGATCCGGTGGCGGTCTTACCAGAGAATCTCCATCATGGAGCAGTTCAGTCCGCTGCCGATGCCCATGAGAGCCAGCCGGTCGCCTTTGTGCACCCGTCCCCGGTCGCGGGCCAGGGCCAGCGTGAGGGGCACCGAGGCAGGACCGACGTTGCCCAGGTAGGGATAGGTCAGGAAAGCCTTGTTCAGGTCGAGCCCCAGCCGGTCGAACAGGGCCCGCTGGTGCGTGGCGCCCACCTGGTGGCAGACGAACAGGTCGATGTTCTGACGCGTCCAGCCAAAGGTCTGGCAGGCCAGCTCGAAGGTGCGCTCGGCCAGGCCGATGCCCGCTTCCATCAAGCCCTTCGAGTCGGTCACCATCTCGGTGGGCTGGCCAAGGCACAGCCGTGAGTTACGCGTGTCCGACAGGGCAACGTGTCCGGTCAGGTGGTGGTGGTGTTTGGACAGGCTCTTGTGAGTCAGCACCGCCGCCACGCCTCCCGAGCCCAGCGTCAGGGCCGCGAACTGCGAGCGAAAGGTGACCGCGTCGACATCGGGCTGGAGCAGGCGGGAGATGGTGGCCTCGGTCACCTCGCGGGCGCTCTCCGCGTCAACCACCAGCGCAGCGGTGATGGTACGCTTGCTGATCAGCTCGGCGGCGATAGACATCCCGTTGAGGAAGCCCAGGCAGGCGTTGCCGATGTCGAAATTCAGGCAGTTGTCGGGCAGACAACCGAGCTCTCCGTGGATCAGGCTGGCCATGGAGGGCTCGATGTAGTCCTTGCAGACCGATGTGCTGATCAGGCATCCGATGTGGGCGGGCGGCACGTCGGAGGCCGCCAGAGCCTTGCGGGCAGCCATCGCGCCCACGTCGCTCAGGCGCACACCCCGGTCCCAAAAGCGGCGCTCTTCCACGCCCGAGAGGCCCATGAGCCGCTCTGGCCCGACCTCGAGCCTCGCCAGGGTATCGCTCAACTCGTCGAAGATCGACACGGTGGAGACCACGTTGGGCGGCAACTCGCAGGCCACCGACTCGACACACACCTGATCGTGCAACATGATGGGGGCGCGATTTGGCCAGCGCTGGGCAAAATCCTGCGGCGGGTGTGCGGTTGCGGCACCGTTATGCACCGCATCGTCAGGTAGGCGGCCGCCGCAAGCGTTAATCGGTCAACTCTTCTTGCGCTTGACACGGACGCCTCCCACCTGGAGGCTGTCGTCGTTCACAAGCACCGCCGAGCTGGCCTTCAGGCCCTCCGCCAGCCGCTCCACCGAGCTCTTGTACCGGACGTTCTTCTCGACGGCCATCCGCTCGGCGTCTTGCAGCATATGATCCCAGCAAATGCACCCAACAGGAACAAACGGTCTCGCTCAGAACAGCAGGGAATCCGAGCGAGGGGGTGGCGAACGTGAAAGAGCTCAACGAAGCCGACCAGTATGCGGCCGTCAGTGGTTACTGGCACTGGTATGGAGTCCCGACGTTTCTGAGGTGTCCCTTCCAGCCGGACCTGAAGGATACCGACATCGGGATCGTGGGCGTGCCCTACAGCGGGGGGAACAGCATCGAGCGGATGCAGTATCTCGGCCCACGGGCGGTCCGCTGCCGCTCGAGCGCCTACCACCGCGCGCACCGCCAGTTCAAGCTCAACCCATTCGAGTTGGCGCGCGTGAGGGATCTCGGCGACGCGCCGATGCCTCACGTGCTTCACCCGGATAAGGCGGCCGAGGACTTCCAGGCTTTCTTTGCCAGGGTTTTCGAGGCAGGCATCACTCCGATCTCGGTCGGCGGCGACCACTCGGTGACGTGGCCGGTCCTGCGGGCGGCGCGCAAGACGAAGTTCCCCGCCCCGATCGGCATGATCCACTTCGACAGCCACACGGATGCAGGCCCGGCGGGATTCGGGACACGCAACCATGCAGCCGGGTTCCTCCTCGGCACCGAGGATGGCCTGATCGATCCCAAGCGCACGGTGCAGATCGGCATCCGGGGCCACATGGGGTCGCTGGAGATGGATGATTGGTCCCACGCCAATTTCGCGCGGGTATTCACCACGGATGACGTGGTCGACAAGGGCGTCGACTTCATCTTGAAGGAGACGCGCGCGGTGGTCGGCGACGGGCCGACCTATCTCAGCTTCGACCTCGACGCGATCGACCCGGCCTACGCGCCAGGCGTAGCCGATCCGGAAGTCAACGGCCTGACGATCCGCGAAACGATCAAGCTGCTGCAGGGGTTGCGCGGCCTGCACCTGATGGGCGCTGACATCGTGTGCTACGCCCCTCCGTTGGACAACGAGGCCCAGCTTACGGCCCTGACCATCAGCTCAATGCTGCTGGAGATGGTAACGCTCATCGCGGATTACAAGAGCCAGAAGAGTGCTCTCGCGTCAGCGGCCAGCGCGAGTAGCTGATTAGCCCCGGCAATCTGATGTAGAGTGAGTGGGTTTACGGTTCCCCGAGAACCCGCACGAACGAAAGCCCGCCGCCCTTACCCGGGGAGCCTACATGGGGGCTCTTCGATGGCGTCCCGACTGGGTTTGCGGGGCGGCTGGTGGGCGAAATGATCACCGTTTGATCACCGTTTCC
>JAANMU010001123.1_pt1 | contig 26551 bp, 24 predicted proteins | sample 7279701 | NCBI WGS metagenome assembly JAANMU01 (sample SAMN14094539, study PRJNA606508) | bioreactor metagenome | isolation source: A lab-scale SPAN reactor treating ammonium-rich wastewater day 57 | place: Ireland: Galway | collected 2017-03-13 | reverse complement strand
AGTAAAGTAAGCCGAAATGAAGTTCAACTGGCTGTAGATGAGGTTAATAATCGCCCACGAGAAATACTTGGTTTTAAAACAGCCAACGAGGTGTATGATCAACTAGTAGTAAACGAGCAGGGGGTATGATCCATTCTAGAATATGGGTCTGTTCTGGAGTAACGCTGTCACTGCTACACTATTGCATCTGAATGTATTCACTACAACCAATTAAGCTTTGGCGATATCTAACCTTCCATCGATTTGTGACACCCACTCACATAAATCGAGTATTCTTTGCTTCATGGGAAGATGCGTTGTGGGATCTGTTGCTTTGTTTTCAAATTCCAATAAAATCAATCTGCTTGGTTCCAGAATTTTTTTGTATGGATGTGGTAAAGAATATGGAAAAACATGGATTGCAGTGCATTTTTTATCCAATGGATTTACACTTGCAAACAAGTTCTACGATCTTCTCCGATCTTCTACGCACTCACAAACCAAAAGTAGTGGTCATTTTTCATGTCGCAGGCATCACAAATCAACTTCTTTCACAGAGCAAGATTTGGCTGAAAAATCTACCAAAGAATACTTTAATAATCGAAGATTGTGTGCATCGATTAGTCGATCCGCAACAAATTAATTTACTCACACCATATCACTTTGTGATAGATAGTTTGCGCAAAGTAGCTCCACTCTGTGGTAGTAATTTGTATGGCGATGTCAGGACCCTTTGTGATTTCAAACAGTCTGGATGGTGGCTAACGCCATCCTATCAGTTTTACGTTTTCTGGTGGTGGTTGCTGTTTCAAATTTGTTTACATATGGGTTGGAATTCGACTGCTCATAGACTCATGCAAAAGGGATACGATCTAATCGGTGATAGTGATCGAGCGGCTCCTGGCCCATGGGTGTGTAACTTCCTATCCCAATATTTAGATATAATGAAAGTTGAAAAAATTAAGACATACCAAGTCGCGCACTACCAAGAACTGCTTAACTCCTGCTGGGCCAATAGTAATTTGTATCAAATTCACTTTGATCAAGTTGATGCAGGTAAGTTACGCGGATTCCCAGTTGGTATAGTAAGTAAGGATCTCGGTCAATTCTTACAAAAATTACAGGAAAACCAACTGGCTTGGAAATACGAGTTGGATGACTGTCCGTGGTCTAAGCGGCAAAAAATTATTTATCTCCCGCTTGGACCACATCTTACAAAACAGGATATAGAAACCATCTGTAAAAACTTGTTTTTCGTACTATCCCAACTCTCTTAGTCTATGAAGTTGAGAATCCAGAGTTGGCAACCAAACGTACCAGGATTTTGTACAAACTCAAAGGTTGCCCAGACGACTGGATTGAAAAAAAGATGCGGGGGGTTGTGCAGGGAATTGGTTAAAGTTTCAATTAGCAACCAAAATGGGGTGGACAAGCCACCCCATTTTCTATTTCTACTTAACTTGAACTCAACCCAAATTCATCATAACAACTGACTAGATTTACTTGACTACTTTCTGATACTTCTTAAGTTGGAACGAGCTGATAATCACGAAGAAGCCGGCAAACATGGCTAGCCAGCCAACGGTTAAGACCACTGTGGCTAGACCAGTGATTAATGGCATTCCAATCAACGCAACTCCTAAGACCAAATAAAGCACCCCAGCAAAGAAACTACCCCAGCTTCTTTCAAACTTGTCTCCCCCGCCAACTCTCCAACCCAAAAACATCTTGACTATACCCTGGAACATAAACACAAATGAGACCATGTACAACAAAATAGCTGGTGTAATAATGGTCGCAGCAATTTGATTGTTTAAAACAACTAATCCTGCTAACACACCAATAATACCACCAAACATCGTCCAACCCCTACCCTGAGTTAAGTTTTTAGAAAAGATTGATTGAAAAATAGCAATTACACCATCAATCAACCAAAACAAACCCATCAATTGGACTAAAATGAAGGTACTGGCAATAGGACGACTTAGAATTAGCATTCCCATCATTAGAACCAGAATACCCTGTAACAACACAAATCCCCAAGCTGGAGCATCATCTAACATAGTCACTGCCTGATCAACCGCTGGTGTAGCGGGAGCTGGTGCAACTAACTTAGTTGGGGTATCCTTTGTTGCTTTTGTTGCTTTTTCAGCAGTTTGAACTTTCGTGGCTCTTCTTCGTGGCATAAATGCTCACTTTCTATTTATTTTACGGTTTTAATACAGTTTTACTATAGTCCTTAAAAACGCAAATTCTGATTTGATTATAGTTGACCACTCAAGTGTTATTCTAGATTTGGTTTTGAGTTACCTATTATATCCTCACAAGAATTCGAGTCGCGAAACACGTCGAACAGGGTCGCTAACCTCGCCTCAGTTGGAGATTCAAAACTGACAACTGTCGTGCAGTTATTTTGAACCACTGAAAGCGTCCCGAGCCTGAGGCAGGATCTATTCAGGATTTGCGATCATGTTTCAAGATCTTCTAGTTTAATTTGTATCACCTAGACTAAAAGACCATGCGTAAGTATATCACAATATAATATTTTAGTTGGGGTAGTAGGGGCAGTGTTGGTGGTTGAATTTTTTTTGGAATCTACTATGATAGGTGCCGAATCGACAAAAACCTGATTGTTGTTTAGTCGAGGTGTGTACAAGATACAACAGAAAGCAAAGTATGAATAAAGTCGGCACAGTATTCATTGTTATACTGATGATGGGTATCGGACTGTTAGGCATATGGTATGTATTTATGGCACCCAAACAATCCATTCCTAACCAGGTGGTTGAAACTATCCCTCCAGTTGACGTTATTCCGACAATAGTCGAGGAAATGCCTTTACCAACACTTGTTGGTACAAATTGGATTGTAAGCACTATTGCCGACCAACCAATCATCGAGGGAACCTCGATTTTTGCCACTTTTGGACAAGATGGTCGGGTCTCTGGTAACGATGGGTGTAATAATTTTAATGGCAGCTTCACAGTATCTGGCAATCAACTCACCTTTGATCCCAACATGATCTCAACCAAAATGGCCTGTCAACCCGACATTGATCAACAAGCCGCAGCTTTCACGACCAGTTTATTGGCCACCACTCACTACGAATTAGCTGGTAATCTGCTCATGCTATATCAAGGCGATGTGGCCGGCATCACCATGATCGATCAGGGAAATTCATTAGCCAAAACTTCTTGGAATGTAACTGCTTATAACAACGGCAACCAGGCAGTAGTCAGCATGATTCCAGAAACTGTGGTGAGTATGACTTTTGGTGATGATGGTACTGTGTCAGGAAATTCGGGATGTAATTCTTTCACTGGTCAATACGCTCCCAGTGGCTCAAACATCACCGTCTCCCCATTGGCATCTACCATGATGGCCTGTGAGTCTCCGGAGGGTGCTATGGAGCAAGAAGCTGCCTTTTTAGCTGCCCTTCAATCGGCTGCCACTTGGCAAATTAGAGGCAATGAGTTAAATATGAGAACCGCTGAAGATGCTCTGGCGGTTGTAGCGGTACGTAGCGATTTGTAACCATTTTTATCACTACTGTCGTCATTCCAAAATTAGCTGTTTTGCTAACGTTTTGTGGCTGCCTTGATTTGTCATCATTCTGGGTTTAATCCAGAATCTCAAGCACTAATTGCTTCTAATTCTAGTAGATGAAAATCCAGTCATAGTTAGTTCGTTTTGACTCTCCTATCAAAACAAATTGGACAGAATTGTTTCTACGAGTAAAATCAAAAACGTCACAGTTCCAAAAATTAACACAACTTTTCTCCATAAGGGTGGCCTAATTGCTATCGACAACCTAACATGGTTTAACCACAAAATTAACCCAAAAGATACCATCATAGCTGCGGCATTGAGAACTGCCGCTAAGGTAATTAACAACCTAGGCTCAGATAACCCGGCCAAAATAATCACTACCCCCAAGCCAATTTGAAGCCATAACGCCACATAAAAACCAGCTGTCATTTTGACTGAAGCAGTCACAGGATGGGTCAATAAAATCACATTCTCAGCGATCATCCGAGCTGATGACGACAGCACCCCAAGTTGAGAAGAAAACAACATGACCAGACTCATAATTAAAAAGAACCATCGCATAGCCGGCACAGTCAACTCACCAATTACCTCTGCTTCCATTAGTAAAAAGGAAAGTCCTCCACTAACTTGACTACCATAAGTGCCTACGGTCACATAAGCTAATAATGACAACAGAGCAATTGACACAATCCCTAACGCCCAAAAAATTAACAAGTGCTCGTTCGTCACCAATCGCCACCACTCAGCCCAGCGCTTCTTATTTGATAAATTTTGTGTGAAAAGGTGACCAGTTAAACGATGAGGATGTGCAAGTTGAAAAGCAGATTGAACTTTGGTAGCCCGGTGTGCCATACCAAAACCTTTTTCCAAAATGTTATAAGATTGGCCTAAGTTTAGATTGCCTCCCGCCCCAGCATACGCAAAGGCTCCAAAAAATGACAACAAGCCAACAGCCGGTGGGAACCATCGCCAACCATCTCCATAGCCTAAAAATCCCACCCCCATGGCTACCCAATCACTAGCAGAAGCTAAACCAATCGCCATCATAAAAATAATGGGCACAGTAATCAGAATAACCCGTGTTTGCCATTTTTCTAAGGTTTTATAAACTTGACCTGTAGACAAGATCACACCAGCCAGAATCAGTGTACCAATTGCTAAAACTGCCTGATTTAAGCCAGGTATTAAGTAACGCAAAATTTCTGCTACAGCTGAAGAAAAACCTGGAATTGCCCAAGGGATAAAAGTCGAAATGATAAACCAAACTGGTAGGCCTCGCCACAACCTTCGCCAACCTACAAACACACTCTCGCCCGTTGCCAAGGTGTAGCGAATCACTTCTGTATTTAAAATATATTGCAAAGATACGCCTAACACCGCTCCCCACAGTAAACCCAATCCCCATTGGCTGGCTAGGTAAGGCCACAGAATTAATTCGCCACTACCCAATGCTAAGCCGAGCAACACAAATGAGGGGCCGAGTGACTTCCACAGACTTGGGACCGGTGGGAGATTGTATATCTCGCTCTTATTTTGAGAGGTTGGGGGCGAGACTGGTAATTTTTTACTCATTATGTTTCAACTCAAATCAACAATTAAAAACCAGGGTAACATAATTAACCCCTTTTTGTCACGCTTAATGTAAGAATTGAGTGATTTAATAGCTGTAATGAGTAGCTTCAAATCACTCCCTACCAGCTGTCTGCCTCGTGAACGTCTTCTGACTAAAGGTGCCACCAACCTGACTCATCAGGAGTTGTTAGCAATTTTACTCCAGACTGGCTATCCCGGTACCAACGTTATGGAGTTGGCCAACATCATCCTTGACGAGATCCCTATTCACCAATTTGCCAAGGTCACCATTGATCAACTAAAAAGTATTAAGGGTTTAACCACCACAAAAATCTGTAATATTTTAGCCGCTTTAGAATTATCCACTCGGGTTTATCAGCGTTTTGCATCCTCACAGCCCATCATTGATTCACCCAAAGCTGCTGTCAATCAATTGCACCCCCTTCGTCAAAAAAAACGCGAGGAGTGTCACGCCCTTTACTGTAATGCTCGTCATCAACTGCTGGGCCAGGAGTTAATTAGTGCTGGTTCTCTATCCTCAACTATGATTCATGCCCGAGATGTGTTAGAGCCCGCTCTACGCTACAACGCATCTGGTGTGGTTATTGCTCATAATCATCCGTCTGGAGATGCTGAACCGTCAGATGAAGATCTGAAATTAACGGCACGCATCGCTCAAGCTTGTCAAATAGTCGGAGTAGAGCTGCTCGATCACCTGATCATTACTAATTCTGACTTCTTAAGCCTCCGCCAGCGTGGTGTTTTGCAGTGATGTCCCCTCCTCTGCTATACTATTTCTTATGCATCATCCCATTCGTCTCTTTATTGGCATCGTTCTTATTGCTCTGGGAGTTCTGGGTGTTTGGACTACCTCCCGACCCTCTCAACCAACTCAGGTCGATATTCCACCAGCTGAACTGCCAGATCCAACCCCCACTCCAATTCCCGCTACCCTAACCAACGCCTTCTGGCAAGCTACTCTGATTGGTGATCAAGTAGCCCTATCTGAAGCACCTGTGACTTTAGTTTTCACCGCCGAAGGCAATCTAGTTGGGTCTGATGGCTGTAATACTTTTCAAACCGAGTATCAAACTAGCGAACCCTCGACTATCAGTGTGGCTGAAGGATTTTCAGCCGGTCAAAAATCCTGCTCTGACGATTTGCAAGCCCAAGCTGACCAATTTCTGTCTTTTCTCAATCAGGTTAATCAGTTTGAAATACTGGAAAGCAACCTAAAATTAGCCGTTGATAGGCAGGTTGTCATCATTATGACAGCTCGGACCGATCCTCTGATTGGCAACTGGCAAGTTGAGACGATGCTAGATGCTCAAAGCCAGTTAGCTCCCATTTTGCCTGCGACTGGACTAACCATGGAGTTTACGCCTGAGCATACTGTTTTTGGCTCGAGTGGTTGTAACACCTATACAGCCGAGTACACCAATTTAGGTCACCAGCTAACAATTAATCAACCTGCTGCGACATTAATGTTTTGTGAAACTCCCACTGGGATCGCTAACCAAGAGCAACAATTCATGACAAATATATCTCAGGTCACTGGCTATCAAGTATCAGCGAATCAACTGCTCCTGACCGGAGCGGATGGTCAAACTATCATCAGTCTGGTCAGCAAACCTATTCCTGGCGGATTAGCCCCACTTGTAAAATAAACAACCCAAGCACCACAGAAAAGTTAAGTCACTGACGCAATCATCCCCTATTAGTATTTAGTCATTAATAGCGTTTTGACTCGCTTCATAAGCGTTTAGTATAACCTCATGACAATTCCTAATGGTATACTAACCCTCGGTCATTTGCCCACGATCATATTTGTTCTCTGAGGAAGCGTCGCATAGTGGCCAATTGCAACAGGTTGCTAACCTGTACCGGTTTTCCGGTTCGTGGGTTCGAATCCCACCGCTTCCGCAACAATCGAAAAGTTCTGACAGACCTGTCTAATACCTTTAAATGGGTTGATGGGGGTTGTCTAATTTTCCCAACTTCAACATCTACTGGTTCAACCGCCGAGGAAGTGTTAATTTTTACACTTACTATTGCTCTATTTTATGCCTGCTTTTTCTTATATACTGAGATCATGAACCGAAGCTATACAACATTATTCATTTGGATTGGATTCCTTTTATTAGCTAGCTTAGCCATTTATCTTTATAAATTTTTTGCTAAGGAATCAGGTTTTAGGTATAAATTGAAAGGGCCTTATTTATTAAGTAAAGGAGAAAAGGCATTCTTTGATATTCTGATTCAATCGATTTCTCCCGATTTATATATTTGCCCCAAGGTAAGAGTGGCAGATTTAATTGAAGTTGATTTACCTAAAAGTGATAAAAAATTTTGGGCATCTTTTAACAAAATTTCGAAAAAGCATGTCGATTTTGTATTATGTAGTCGAGCAGATTTTTCTCCTAAACTAATTATTGAGCTTAATGGAGGAAGTCACAATTCAAGAGCTCGATCTCAAAGGGATAGTTTTGTAAATGAATCATTTATTCAAGCTAATATTCCAGTCTTACATGTACCTGTACAAAGCTTTTATGATCAGAACCAAATAATGACTCAAGTGCAAAATACTTTAGCTAATAAGCTTTAGCTCCTTAGCTGACAATTTAAATTTAGTTCATATCATCCCCAGCGCTTCTCTTCAATTGTCTGAACTCCCAATTTTGAGAATGTGCTCTAGAGAATTAAGGGCATTTAATCATCATCGTTTTTAATAGCTTCATTTTCAATTTTTTCAATGTATCATGACAGATACCCTTGATGAAGCACTCCGGATCTTGGATCTCAGCCGATGAAATCGCTCTATGTCTAACTTAAGCCTTGTAGCTATTCTAGCTTTATCAATAAGGGGCAATTGACAGTTTGCTTATCGGTGCCAAACTTGATTTTATCGATGTTAAAATCAGGAGGTTTCATAGGTTACTCTGTCTTTTCTACCACTGTGAACAACTTTTCCAGATTCTTCCACGTCAAAAGAGAGTGATCGGTACCATTGGTTATTTGTTCACCAGCGTAAATCACAAATCCATGTTTAGTAGTAGTTTCTGGAGAAGTTTCTGTGAGGCCTCGCCAGTATTTGATTCCTTTGTAGAAATCTGGATTGAATGTCCCACTCGATTTAATTTCAATTGGGATTTGGGTAAGTCCTTGATCAATAACTAAGTCCACTTCTTGGCCATTACTATCTCGGAAAAAAAATAACTTATCCGGAAAGCCATGATTTGAAAAGTGCTTCATAACTTCCATAATTATCATGTTTTCGAATAGACCACCAAGCAAATAGTGTGTTTTTAGCTGTTCTGGTGAACGAATTCCAAGTAGGCGACAGGCTAAGCCAGTGTCGGTAAAGTAGATTTTGGGGCTCTTAATGTATCGCTTGCCAAAATTTTTGAAGTGAGGTTGCAGTCTGAACACCAGATAGCTTGCTTCAAGAGTAGAGATCCAATTTTCAATAGTAGTTACGGATACGCCAGTATCATTGGCAAGGTTAGTTAGATTAACAAGCTGACCAACTCGACCAGCAAGGAGTGCAAAAAATTTTCTAAACTGACTTAAGTTGATAATATTGCTGATATTTTTAAGATCTCGCTCTGCATAGGTGGCGATATATTGATCGTAATAATCAATGACTTCTGTGTCATGAGAGTACAAAAAGGGGTAAGAGCCAGTAAAAATTTGGTCATAAATGTTAGGTCTGAGCAATTTTTCTGTTTTTAGTTCTTGATTTGAAAGCGGGTACAAGGTAATGTAAGCAGCTCGACCAGCGAGCGACTGATTGATTTTTTCTGATAGTAATAGATTTTCTGATCCGGAAATAATAAAACTTCCCAATTTCTTTGTTTCATCTACTGTTACTTGAATGTATGAAAGCAACTCAGGTACTCGTTGGATCTCATCGATTATCACTCGGTCTTGATTTTCTCTAATGAACGTAGCAGAATCGTGCTCGACCCTTGCTAACGTTTCTGGATTTTCTAGATTGTAATACGTACAGTCTGGAAACATTTCTCTGAGTAATGTTGTCTTCCCAGACTGACGAGGTCCAGTTATTGCAAGCACTGGGAACTGAGTTTTAAGTTGATTTATTCTGGTTGTGATATCTCTTTTGATCATAGCATCATCATACACTTATTTATGTAATCTTCAAGTATTAGTTTAATATTGCATAGAATATCAAAAATGCTGCTCCACCTGCTTTTGATACTGCGCAAGGATGAAAAATGAGCTAAAATGGCTCTTAGACCTATAACCACTAGAGGTAACTGTCGTGCGGTTCGAATCCCACCGCTTCCGCAATTATACTTCTTCTATTTGCTATGCTCACAAAATGGCTAACTACTCTATTAATTGGATTGGTAACATTTATTTTTCTGACCCTCAATCCTCAAACAATCACTGCCTCCACCGAACCAGAGCTTCAAGAAGGAGTGGTGATAGGTATAGAGGCTCAGGGTGAGGAGAAAAATGGTGAGGAAATATTTCCTTTTCAAACTCTTCGAGTCAAAATTACCAAGGGCAATCAAAAAGACCAGGAAATTTTAATTGACCATCGGGCGTCCAGCCTAAATCTAGTTCAGTATCAAAAATACCAGGATGGTGACAGAATTAAGATTGTCACCGCACTCAACTCTGAGGGCAATCCTGTTTACACAATTGATGGTCACTTGAAACGAGCAGGATTATTACAACTGCTAGGTCTATTTGTGATCGTAGTGCTGGTAGTTGGTCGAGTTTGGGGAGCATTATCTATTTTAGGTTTGGCTGTATCATTCTTAGTTATTTTTCAAGTCATCATTCCTCTCATAATTAAGGGCACCAATCCTATAGTGGCAGCAGTGCTGGGGGCGTTAATTATTGTCCCGACTACCTTTTACATTTCTCATGGTTTTAATAAAAAAACCCACGTGGGCGTGGTGGCTACCACGATTGGCCTGATTATCACTGGGGTGTTAGCAGTTTATTTTGTGAATGCCACTCACCTCACAGGTTTTGCCTCAGAAGAAGCAAGTTTCCTACAAATTGAAAGAAGTGGTAGCATTAACATTCGGCAGTTATTGCTGGCGGGAATTATCATTGGCACGCTTGGTATTTTGGATGATGTAACGGTGGGGCAAGCCTCATTAGTTGAGCAACTAAAAAAAGCCAATCATAATTTTTCTCGTAAACAGTTATTCAAAAATGGCATGAAGGTAGGTCAGGATCACATTTCATCCATGGTGAATACTTTAGTTTTAGTTTACGCTGGCTCAGCTTTGCCATTACTGCTCTTATTTTTTGGTAGCCAACATGGCTTTGTAGATATTCTTGAATTTGAACTGATTACAGAAGAAATTGTTCGAATGCTAGTGGGAAGTATTGGCTTAGTTTTGGCCGCACCACTAGCCACTGCCTTAGCGGCAATAGTTTTTAACAATCAAAAAGAAGTGAATAAAAAAACTTAAATCCAGAATGACGATATGCTTACTCGAAATGATGGCAAAAAAATAAATTTGGGTCGATCACTTTTAATTTAACCTAATTGAGTTCCGATCAAAGTAGGTTTCTTCTCGATTGTCCTGCACAAATACATAGCGACTAGTAGTTGCCAGAGGATGATACTCAAAGTATCTAAGTTGCGGAGTATAGCCATACGTACCACACGGTTGAGCACCAACCAATCTTTTCAGTAAATCATTGGCAGTTTGTTCATACTTTCCCGTGGGTAGTATTTCCCAAATCTCCTTGTCTAAGTCGGTCAAAGTCATTCTTACACTAATTTTTGGCGCACAACCAATCTGAGCGATCTCAGTCAATCTAGAAATAAATTTTTTTTCTAAAGTTTCTACTATCGATTCTGTTGGCGGTTTTTCAAATAACTCCATCACGACTTGTTCCACCTTGGCCGAGGGAGTTGCCACCACTTCGATTACCTGTCGACCTTCAATTCTGTAGCTAACTTGTTCATTCTGACAAGTTTGATATCGCCAACTCAGTTCCAGCTCGGGATGTGAGATTTCTTTAACCACACAATCAGGACGCTTAAAATCAGTCGACTCACCTTTGACTTGGCTAACAGTTGATGTTGGCGAACTACTCATTTCTTGACTTGATTCAATGGAGTCACTTGTGCCACTTTTGTGTTCAATTTCGTTAAGCTGACTCGAGTCCCACTCGTTTTCGCCTGATAACTGAGCCAAAACCGGCATAACTTGATTCTCAGCTGCCATCGGCAAAATATCTTGTGATCTAACCCAATACAGCCAATAACCAATCGCCAACACCAGTAGTCCAGCGATGGTGCCAGCAATCATAGCTGTGAGAGATTTATTTTTCATTTTTCATCTCATCCTGGACTCGATTCAGGACATTCCAAGGGTGGACCGAATAGCTTGTGAGTCATTTGATAATATTTTGAGACTTCGAATCAAGTCTGCAATGATAAATATGCATTCATCTTATCATTCCTGTTTTGAGTTAATATCTTGTCAAAGTAACGACTGAGAATAACTCTCAATTTTTTGGTTTTGATTAACTTTAGCACTAAAAAAAACAACTTGATCGCCATCAGTGATATCCTGCCACAAGTACTGCAAGTCATCGACCAACTCAAAAGGAGCAGTCAGCACTTGATCTTTGGGCAACCACAGCAGCCTCCCCTCATCGTTTTCCATGCCTTTGGGAACCACCAACGACCCAACTTTGATTTGAAAAAACACCATCACCCAATCTTCCGGGCAGCCACCACTTAATGTCACGATGGCTGCCAATCGGCAGTCATTTGACTCAACTTGATAACCAGTTTCTTCAGCTACTTCACGAACTGCGCAATTCAAGAAATTTTCACCCGTTTGCACCTTACCTCCCACTCCATTCAGTCGACCGTAATCACTGCTATTTCCCTTCTTGGTTCGATGTACAAATAGATACTGGTCGTCACAATGTAAAAAACAGGTGACTGATAATTGGGTGTGCCGAAATGATGATTGTTGGTGGGTGATTGACACATCATGCAGTATACTAGGTTCATGCAAATTCGTTCAGCCCTAGTTACTGCTGCTGGTTTTGGCACTCGCTGCCTTCCAATTACTAAAACCATTCAAAAAGAAATGTTGCCTATTTTGAATCGACCACTCGTCGATTATGTTGTGGATGACTTAATCAAATCTGGAGTTGAGCGTATCATCATGGTTATTTCTGAACATAACTCACAAGTTCTACACTTTTATCGAGAAAATCAGCGATTATTTAAGTACTTACAAGATCATCAAAAAACCGAGCTCTATCAACAAGTCGAGCATCTCCACCAAAAGGCCGAGTTTATATTTATTCGCCAACCAGACGAAGGTTTGTACGGAACTGCGGTACCAGTTAAACTGGCCGAGCAGTACTTAAAAAATGATGAGGCGTTTTTCGTGTTTATGGGTGACGACTTTTTGTTTGATCAAAAACAAACCAGTGAGTCGCAACAAATGCTGGAACTTTATCAGCAGTCTCAAGCTAAAGGTTTAATGACCTGTATTCCTAAACCACAGGAGCAATTAAGCCGCTATGGAGTCATCAAAATAAAATCAAGCCAGACTCCTTCACCCTGGCAATTTTTAGACACCATTGTGGAAAAACCCCAGATTGATAAGGCACCATCCAACTTGGTTAATGTCAGCAAGTACATCATGACTCCAGCTATTTTTGAGCTACTTACGGCCCAAACTGTTAACCCAGACTCAGGCGAGCTCTATATTACTGACACCTTGATTAAATTGGCACAAACTCAACCAGTCGTTATTTACCAACCTCAAGGTGAGTACCTAGACGGTGGCAATCCTGAAGAGTGGTTAAAGGCTAATATCACCGTGGCAAAAACCGATCCCAGTTTACGAGAAAAAATATTAAATTGGATTAGTTAGTCTCAGTCATCCCTGACTTAATCCAAGGTCTATCAATAGTTGCCAACTCTATCAAATCGGAAGTATCGTTTTTAAGGAGCTATATTATTTCTAGTATCTGGTAGTTTCACGGGTTACTCCCCAAAAATCACCACTACGTATCCTTCTTGATTCCGAACACAAGCCGCCGTGTACTTGGGATTCAGCTGTGCCTCTCTGTGTCCTCTGGTTGAGGAGTCAAAACACCATTCAATTAACTGCTGAGGCGTGCTAGCTATAAAACTATCACCCGTAGTCATATTTTTACAATATTGATAAGCTAAATTTTCACCAATTGTTCCGCCAGGATAATTTTGTAATGAATCGGGTAAAGTATCGTAATTCTCTGTGTCACGAATAAAACCAGCGTGATTATCCAGACCACCATAGACTACCAGATCTTGAACTCTTTTTTCAGCGTACTGACAAAGCAACTGATTTTCGATCAATGCAGGAATCTTGTGAGCTGCCCGATAGGAATTCAATTCCGCTAAAATATCTGAGTTAGAAAGAGACGGAAATGTGGGTGAGGCAGGGTTTTTTTTAACTAATATAGGTGTTGGTTCAATCGTTAAAATTACTTGCTGGGAATTTGGTGGATGGGCGTCTTGAATTGAACTAGCAATTTCTGAACTCTCGCTACTATCTATTTGACCAGCTGGACTAGGTATCTTGGATGGTTGCCTTAAATCAGGTCTCAACTCCCCAGCTGTAGTGGCTACCATCTCCTTTTGGTCGATTTCTGTTTTTGATTCCCAAGGCCAAGTTGGACCTTGACCAGTTTTGTCTTGAATATATAAAACAGTCAAAATGCTCATTGCTGCCAACCAGACTAACAACCACAGCACCCTTTTCCAAGACCAGTTAAGATTTTTTTGTTGGGATTTTTCTGAATTTATCTCGTGAGTATTTACATCTAATTGAGTAGTTTGGTGGTCGGTCATATTTGTTTCATATTTTAGTTATTTTTTTCGCCGTTCTGAACAATGATGTCGTCATTTCAGATTTTATCCAGAATCTTAAAACTATAATTGCCAAACTAAAAATAAGTCGATGCTCAAACGCTGTGACGAATCAGCATGTGGAACAATATTGTGTCAAAAACTCTGTATCTATAGAAACCCCGATTCTGATGCTATTGAGGCAGAGTGACAGAGTGATTTATCGATACTCCGTTTTATACATATCTAAAGACACCACAAAAATAATCATCAGGAGCGGACCAAAAAGAATCCCAAACAGGCCAAACACCTGAATTCCACCCACAATAGCAAGCAACATTAAAGCTGGATTTAAATTGGCCTTTTTAGAGACCAATCGAGGTCGCAACACATTATCAATATTGCTAAAAATTAGAATCTGAATTAACAAAATTATCACTGCACCCAGCCAATTGCCAGTTAGCGCCAAAAATATTGCCAGAGGCACCATCACTATCCCTCCGCCAAGAACTGGTAACAACGCTACAAACCAAAGTAATAGAGCTAAGACAGTCGCAATCTCAATTCCCATAAAAGTAAAGACTAGCCAGCCAATTACTGCTTGAATGCTAGCTATCACCACCGAACTTTTGAGAGTATCAAAGATCATGGCATTACAGCGACTTAAGTAGCGATCGGTAATACTAGAGTTAAAGGGACTAATTTCAATCACATATTTATACAAATACCGTAATTGAGGTAAAAGATAATGGATCAAAAGTAGGAAAATCACAAAATTGCCAATAAAAATAGCGATGTTGCTACCAATACTGACCAGAGAGCCCACAATTGTGTTAATGCTATTCTGAATAACACCTGTCATCCACGCAATCACTGTAGAAGCAGTTAATGACACCTCCAAGCCAGGCACATTTGCCAACAATCGATTAACCTCTTCAACTAAGATGCCTATCTGAGTCGAAATTTCAGCAGTTGAGTATGCTGATAGCTGAGCTACAACTTGAGAAATTGAGTAAGTGATAGTTAAAACTATCGGCAAGAAAATGAAAAACAAGGTAATTGAAATGGCAAAGAAAGTACTTAGCCATGCTGGTTTCGGTAGATAGTGCCTAATTTTTTGATGTAGTGGAGAGATCAACAAACATATCACAAAAGATAGCACTGTCAAAGGTAAAAGCGGTCTGAGCAGAAAAAAAACTGCCACTACCGAGGCAATCAACAAACCAAAAAACATGATGAAGTGATACTGAGATTGACTTTTAGCGATTGAATCTGGGTGTCCATGCCTCATATTGGCACATTATACACAACATTATAGCTTTGTACCTAACCCAGCACTACTCGTCCCCACTGGTTGATAAAGTTGAAAGCCTAGTAGAGGATTGATTCCCTGAATTTGTCCAGATTGAAAATAGTACCTTGGATCAAAACTACAGTGTTTAGGGGCGATAAAGGTTACTTTTTTGTTCAAGTATGCACTACTTGTCGCCAAATCGACTCGATCAGTAGGGCAATCTGTGTCGACAAACGTGATTTTGTCCATTCTGTCAATGGCAAAGTTAAAACCAAACTGATCACCCCAGCTGGGATCATAATCTTGTTTAGCGAACAGGTAATACACAGGTAAAGTTTGACGGTTAGGGACGATCATCTCATCATACCTTGAAGACTGGTCAACCAAAAATTCGGCCAACTGAGGCAAACCATCACTCCGATAAAAACTGGAAAAAGAATCGTTTTGCCTAGCATATAAAAATCCAAAGTTGATTGCCTCCAGAAGGAGGATTATTGTTAAAAATATAGTCAAGGGTAATCGACCAACTCTAATCCACCAGCTCCGATAAAATGCATATGCGACAAATATACTTAACGGCACCACCATTAACACACTTCTTCTGATACTGGGTGACTCAATGATGGTTAAAGAAGCGGGCACAACAGTAATTAATAACATCCAAGTTAAAAACCAAACCATTTTTTGATTTTTTGGAAGTTGTGTTTTAATCGGAATCAAGAGGGTTAACATCAGTAAACCAAATGTTAATAGAAGCGGACCAGCTTGAGGCACCGCGTATCTGGTATCTAGCCAACCCTGATCTGTAAATAGGTAAAGTGGCGAAAAGTAACTCAGATACTGTGAAACATATGCCCGACCGAAAGCTGTTATTTTATTATGAAAAATTCTGGCTGTGATGACTGAGTTGTTGCCCAAACTATAAATAAGCTCTTGATTTCTAGCTAACACTCCAGATTGATCACCGAAAATTGAAGTTTGTTCAAACCTACCTTTTCCCCACGGTGTGCTGGCGATAAATAGAGTCAGAATAATCAATGATGTCAGTCCGCCAAAGGAAATAATTTTCAACCATCGACTACTCATAATTTGTGACCAAAAAATAACCAGTCCTCCTAACCAAAGTAGGGGCATGATTATTCTAGCTGTGTGATAGGTGAAATACGCTAAGATTGCAATTACTAGCGACAAAATTAACCACCCCGCCTTCCCCTTCTGCCAACCAAAAATTAAGAACACCAGACTAGTTAAAATAACAGTCATCTCAATTACACTTTCGGTAGTGGCTCTGGATAAAACAATATGCCATGGAGCGATGGCCATCATTAATCCAGCCAGAAAAGCAATTTTTCTCGAGTGAAATGTCCAAAAAGCTAAAATAGTAACTGGAACTACCGCCAATGAACCAAGGATGGCTGTTGGTAATCGTGTGGCAAACCATGTCATACCAAACAAGTAAGTACTCAGACCATCGAGATACATGGGTAAAATGATGTAGTAATCGCCAAACTTGTTGAAATAAAGCAGTGGCCAGGAGTTGCCGTAAAGATCGGTGCCAGTTTCCCAAAGATACCGACCAAGGTATCCGCTTAGAACTTCATCTTCAAAAAAAGTTGCAGGCAATGTTCCTAAATTGAGCGTTCGCAACAATATCGCCAAAATTAATACTAAGCCCAATGGCCACCATTGAGATACTAATAATTTCAGATAGTGCCTCATAAGATGATTGTCAAAGTGCCACCACTCGCTTCATGCAGTACAATATACCATTGATACAGTTAGATTTGCGACTAAATGAAGGAAGCGTCGCATAGCGGTCAATTGCACCGGTCTTGAAAACCGGACCCGCAAGGGTTCGAGGGTTCGAATCCCTCCGCTTCCGCCCATGAAAAAAAATCATAACCAATTTATGAAGCTCGCCTTAGATCAAGCAAGGTTGGCTAAAAAAAATGGTGATTTTCCTTTTGGTTCTGTTGTAGTGCTGAAAGGTCAAGTAGTTGGAACTGGTAAATGTGAAAATAATACCATTGGTGATGTCACTGATCATGCAGAAATGAATTCCTTAAGAGATGCATGTCGAACTCTTAAACGAAACAAGCTTAGCGACTGCACTATATACTGTACAAATGAACCTTGTCCCATGTGTGCAGCAGCAATTTTTCAAGCTAAAATTGCTCACATAGTAATTGGGCTTGTCCGAGATGATCTGCCATTTTTATTGCGTTCTAGAAAAATTTTGCTGAAAAATCTAGCTGATGATTCAGGTTTTGACGTCAAAATCGAAACTGGAATTATGAGTCAGGACATAATGCAGGAGTTTGAGGCATTTCAACTAAAAACATGATTAAGCACTATTTTGTCTCCCTGATAACTTATCTCTCCTGCCGTCCAGTGCTGTTTGGTTTTAATCAGCATTTGTATAACTTAAGTTTGCGATCAATTGGCGTTCTCAATGCTCACGGTGAAAAAATGACCGGTGAGGGGTGGTTGTTGAATCATTTGCAGAAATTTTTTCAACAATCAGGTAATGATCGACCAACTATTATCGACATTGGTGCCAACACTCAAGTTTACGGTATCGATCACTTTCCTAAGGCAAAATTCTGGGCCTTTGAACCCAATCCAGAGACTTTTCAAACATTAAAAACCAACACACCTCACTCCAAACACATCCATTTGATTCAACAGGCAGTTAGTAGTCGATCAGGTACAACTAAACTTTATGACTTTGCCGATGACGCTGAGCTAAAGTCAACCCAACCAACTGCTACCCTAGCAAGCCTCAATCAAAAGATTATTAAAGATTTGTACGGTCAAAAATCCAAGTCATATCCAGTTCATGTCACTACTTTAGATAGATTTGCTAAAACTAATCAAATCAATCACATCGATCTACTTAAAATCGATGTCGAGGGCTATGAATTAGAGGTGCTTAAGGGTGCCAGGGATCTAATTGGGCAGGGCAAAATCGATAGAATCCAGTTTGAATTCAACCAACACCATGCTTATCAGCACGTCTTTTTCAAAGACTTTATCAATCTCTTATCCCAGTACCAATTCTTTCGCCTTAGTCCTCATGGTCTATTACCTTTAACCAACTATCGACCCCAAACCCACGAAATCTCTGCTTTTCAAAATATCCTGGCGGTCAGACATGGTATACTAATTTAGTACATACAATGAAAGGCAGTTATGCAACCTGATTATGCATATGATGCCATAGGCTCCACATCTGCGACGGCTGGCTTGATGGGGCTTGGCTTCATGAAGTTAATTTTTTGGAATTGGATTATCGCTATATTGGTGAGCATCATCCTATTGGTGGGCATGTGGAAAATGTTTGTCAAGGCTGGTAAGCCCGGTTGGGCATGCCTTATCCCAATTTACAACACAATTGTTATGTTGCAAATCGTTCAGAAGCCCATCTGGTGGCTAATTTTACTATTAATTCCCTTTGTCAATATTGTGGCATCGATAATTTTAATGGTTGAGTTAGGCAAAGCTTTTGGCAAAGGCGCTGGTTGGAGTATCGTGTTTCTAATCTTGCTCGGAGGCATTGGTACGCTGATTCTCGGATTTGGTGATAGTAAGTATCAATACGCCACTGCTAAGGCAACTACACCTGCTAAACCAGTCAACTCTTCCGGACCACCACAGGCGTAATAATTGTCATGCTGTCCCGACAAAGTCGGGGCAACATCTCAAATAGGTCGGAGTGTCCCTAGCTTCTTTTGGAATTTCAACGCCTCTTGACGGAGGCGTTGTTTGTTTAATCAAATAATCACAGTCTTCTGTCTCGATCCACCACCATTGGTTGTAGTCAAATGACTGGTAATACACTATATTTAGTAGTAGTCGGTATTCGAAAGATACATCATGAAAAAATCGTCACTGTTTCGCCTTCTTGTAATTTTAATTTTGGGCACAACCTTGTCTGCCTGTAATTTGCAGTTAAAAACAACTGAGTCTCCTGATGGCAATCAACCCACTCCCACATTAACTCAATTGGCCCCTTCGGATGCTCAACCCACCACCATTGAAGTCACCGCTTGGGAAGATGGCCAAACTGCTCTTGCCTTGCTCGAGTCAGTCGCCACAGTCCAAAAAAAGGAGTACGGCTTTGGCGTCTTTGTGGACGGTATTAATGGCTTACTGGGAAATCAAGACAACTACTGGGCTTTCTATGTCAATAATGAATACGCCCAAAGAGGTGCCGATCAGACAACACTCAACACTGGTGATGTGGTCAAGTTTGTTTATGAACCTGTGACTGCTTCACCGATAGATGAGGAAAATAACTCACAATCATCCCAAACCAACGATCCCAACTTGTCGGGAGAGGAGTCCTGAACCACCGAAGGCATCCTGAACTCGATTCATGATCTAGCGAGGAATATCCTTCAAGTTACCATGCTGAAATCAATCCAGTATCTAATAGGATTATTTTAAAATGACAATAACGTCTACAAAATCAGCATCTTGGGTAAAGTCAATTACTGCTACTACTCTGGTTTTCCTGTCTCGCCTGACGATTTTACCAGCCAACATCAAACCAGTCGGCGCATTTGGCTTTTTTGGCAATCCCATCCTTTACTTTGCCAGCATCATTGCCTTTGACATGTTCATCAAGGGCTTTTATCCTGGATTTTGGATCACTTACCTAGGATTTGCCGCCTATCCAATTCTTGGTTTCATAGCAAAACAATCAAGGCGGTCAACTCGTAGTTCCCTCCTTCTCCTCCCCACCGCCTCCTTCTTATTTTTCCTCATTTCCAATTTTGGGGTTTGGCTGCTCTGGTATCCTGCCACCTGGCAGGGATTATTAGCCTGTTACCTGCTAGCGGTGCCCTTTTACACTCGCACCTTAGTTGGCGATCTAGTTTTTGGATACGGATATTTATTCTGGAAAGAAAAGGCTTGGAAACATGTCATCGCCAGTTGTCAGACTTTAAAATTTGCTCTACACTGATGACATGAATTTGCACTCGACTTTAACCGGCAATCAACCGAGTCACTCTCAGGGTGCCAATAGTCAAGTCATGCCAAAATCAACTCAGTCACCTCCACCCCAATCAGTACCCAACTCGCCACAAGCCAATCAGCCTCCAAACTCTCAACCTCCTATTTCCATCCGTTATCCAACTCCTCCTGGCATCGAGCTTTCGGAACGCTTTCCAGGTATGGTCAGACCACTTTCTGAAGAGTTAGTTTACGAGTGGCAAGCAGGCAGTCGTCCCTACACCAAGCACACACGTCAATATTACTTGACTATGGGCACCATCGTCCTCTTGTTATGTCTCATTCTTTTCTTTGCAGGACAATTTTTACCCATACTAGTCGTATTGTCCGTGGCTTTTTTAGCCTATGCCTTCTCAGCGGTGCCACCTCAGCAAATGATGTATCGAGTTACTACCTATGGTATCCGTTTAGAGGAAAAACTCTATCCTTGGGAGGTGATGGGTAGATTTTGGTTTGAGAAAAAGGGCAAACAGAAACTACTTTATATTGAAACAGCACAATTTCCTAATCGATTGACCATGGTTTTAGCAGAACTGAAACAAGAAACCGAATTATCCGAGGTCCTCTCAGATGTGTTATTGCTACAAAAACCACCCCTGACTTGGACAGAAAAAGCCGCCAAGTGGCTACAAAAAAAGTTCCCTCTTGAACTTGAACCATCATGAAACACTCGCATCGTTTTCGACTGCCCTGGTATATTTGGGTTGGGGTCGTTGTTTTTGTTGTCGGTTTGGCTAGTCATCTATTCTTAATCACCACCATCCCCGGTCCAATTGTGTTTGATGAAAGTTATTACGCTACGCAATCACAAGCGATTATTGCAAATGGCAGCGATCTTTATGGTCAATGGCGTCCCTGGCATTTGACTGCCGCCAATCCCATCTACTCTGAATTAACTGGTTTGGTGCAGGCCTTGGGCTTTCTACTGATTCCCAACTCCCCCGTTTTGGCCATGAAGATTCTGCCAGCTGTGCTAGGTGCGTTGCTTCCGATTTTGGCGGGAATTTTCATCTGGAGGGTCACTAAAAATCGACTGGTGGGGGTTGTGGCAATATTACTTTTTGCCGTTAATCCCTGGATTTTCCAATTCTCTCGGATGGCTTTTGACTCGTTTTTTGGATTGTTCTTCATCTTTCTGGGATTAACACTACTCATCGCTTTACCCAAATACTGGAAATTGCTCAGTCTTTTGCCTTTCTTTTTGGGGTTTTTCCAGTATCAAGGTTACAAAGTAATTTTCTTGCCCATGATTTTAATGGCTGGGATGTGGGTGGTCTATGAATCTTGCGGTTTTTCAGTAAGTAATCTTAAACTTAACCTAGGCTCCATTTTGGCCAAGTGCAAAATTAATCAGGATGTGTTGTCTTCATTAATCATTATCCTCTTCGCTGGCCTGCTCACCATCGGATTTCTGCTGACAGTTAAATCTTCATCAGCTGGCATGAGACTGCAGGAGTTTATTTGGAGTGATGTGGCTAGCATTTCCCAACAGGTGAATGATCAAAGGCGGCTATCTGCTTCATCACCACTGTTGAATCTAACTAGTAATAAAATATCAATCACACTCAACAATATTTGGTTGCAAACTTTGAATGCTCTCTCACCTGCTCATTATTTTGGTCGGGCCAATGCGGCGGTGGATACTTTTGCCGTTCACCAACACGGCTTTTTCTACCCAGTTGACGCCTTACTGCTGATTATTGGCTTGGGGGTGCTTTGGTTTGCTAAAAATCGCCAGCCCTCGGTGGCTGTTTTGTTAACCTCTCTTTTGTTAATCTCATTTTTACCCTCGGTATTAAAAACTGATGCCACCTGGATCACTTTCCGTGGCGGCTTTACTATCATCTATGGTTTGCTGATTATGGCGATTGGTTTTGAGTACTTACTAAAACATCTTCATCGGTCACTTCAAATCCTTCTCGTCAGTATTTATATCTTTTTGGCTATCAGCTTTTTTTATCACTATTTCTTCCGCTATCCGGCCTACTCTACTCATAATTTAATGTACTCCAACCGTGTGCTGAGTTCCTACCTCCAGCGTTCCTCCTCCAAGATAGAGATTTTGAGCGACGAACCAGATAACTTGCTTCAGACGTTACTTTTACTTGGCAATCACATTACCAAACAGTCTATTAATCAAATTTCTCAAGCATTTCAAGAAAAAAACTACCGATTTGCGAACCTGACAATTGATTCTGGGTGCATCTCCAATCAAATTTTCTCAGACCAAGATACAATCAAAATCTTGAAAGCGAGCATGTCTGGGTGCCAGGACGAAACTGCCTCATCTTTCAGCCAAATTAACTACCCGCCTCAACCTATTCATCTCGTCACTCCCTTTGATAGTGGTACCGTGTACACTATTTATGGAGATGATGTCTGTCAAATCGATCAGCTCAACACCTTTGTTGAACCCTTTCCGCCATGGCAAGCGATTGAAGATTTGTCAGATACAGAATTTTGTCAAAGTTTTTTTGTCAAAGACTTGCCACAATAAAAATTGGCGATCTCAATCTTACTTCTCCTCTGCTAGTGGTATACAATACCCACCACGCACCCATAGTTTAAAGGATAGAATAGCGGTTTGCGGAACCGTTGATCCAGGTTCGATTCCTGGTGGGTGCACTTTTCAGGATCTAGCAACTATCAACAGGAAGCGTCGCATAGCGGTCAATTGCACTGGTTTCGAAAACCAGAACCCTCACGGGTTTCGTGGGTTCGAATCCCACCGCTTCCGCAACAATCGAAAAGCTCTGATAGACCTGCCTAATATTCCTAAATGTGATGATGGGGCTCACTAATTTTCCCAATTAAAACATTTTTTCAGTTTAACTGCCTGTAATTAAGATAAATTTCTCGTCATAGGGACAAGAAAACATCTATAAATCCACTATAATTACTAGTATGAACACCCTTATTTCAGACAAATACCGAGACAATTAAGGTGGTTGGAGTCGGATACTCAAAGTCTCACGTAAGGACTGCCATAAGTTTCCTTTTTTTATTATCAAAAAGATGTCCTGATCCTGTGAAAAATTTAAAACTCGGCGTTTCGGGGGCAGGGTGCCTGTCAGCTTCGGGTTGCTGTCAACTTCAAGTCTATATTCACTTGAGAATTTTAATGGTTGCATTTGGATAAATACCAACCTATACTCTAGGTACTAGGTTGTACTAAGTATTAACTTAGCCAATCAATAATCAATTAAGAAGCTTATGAAACCCCTCACCTCCCAAAAAAACAAGTCTCTCAAGCTTAGCAAACAAGCAAGTGGTACTCTAGAAAAAGTCATTCAAATGATAGAAAATGATCAATACTGCCCTGAGGTGATTCAGCAAGTGGACAGTGTAGTGGGATTATTGACTTCAGTGAAAAGAGAGCTTTTAACCGGACATCTGGATTCCTGTCTAGAGACTCGTTTGAAACAAGATAAGTCCGCCACAATTAGCGAACTACTCAAGATTTATAAGCTGACACATTAAAATGCCTACCCAATCAACCCAAGTCAACACTCACACCTATCCTGTCCAAGGCATGCACTGTGCATCTTGTGCCAATCTAATTGAGAAAGAATTAAGCAAGGTAGAAGGCGTAAAAAAAGTGGCAGTAAATTTTGGTAGTGAAACGGTTCAAGTTTCTTTCGAAGCTGATGATGAAAAATCACAACCTGCTTCTAATCATTCACCCAACATTGAACAACTCAACCAAAAACTGCATCCCTTAGGCTATTCTCTGATAGATACCTCGCCAAATACAAATTCTCAACTCTCCCTCAACCCCCACCATCCAAGCGATAATACAGCCATCAATAATCCCAAACTACATGAGCTCAACCAACTCAAAAACCGCGTACGAGTATCACTGATAATTGCCTTCTTTACAATTTTCGTTATGACCTGGGAGTTGTTGATTGCTCAAACAATCCTGCCTGCTATGCCAAAACTGGTCGAAGACGTTTTTCACCATCTGATTCCAATTTTAGCCACCTACATGCTATTTGTAGTTGGTCAACCATTTTTGCAGGGTTTGTGGCGGTTTGTCCGTCATGGTCGGGCGGATATGGAAACTTTGGTTGGTTTAGGGACTTTGACTGCGTTTGTTTACAGCCTATTTATTTCTGCATTTGACTCAATTTTGTCTCCTTACCTTAATGCCCAACACACCTATTACGATGTCACTATTGTGGTGATTGTCTTCGTCACTTTAGGCAAATATTTGGAGATGCGCTCCAAGCTAAAAACCGGTGAGGCCATTATGAGTTTGCTTGATATACAGGCAAAAACGGCGCTAGTGAAAAGAAATGGTCAGGAAGTAGAAGTGCCAGTTGACCAAGTCGTGGTCGGTGATTTAATCAGCATCAAGCCTGGCGCTAAGATTCCTGTCGATGGACAAGTTATCAGCGGTCAATCATACCTTGATGAATCTCTCATCACCGGCGAGCCCATACCTGTCTTCAAAAATGTTGGTGGTCAAGTTCTGGCTGGCACCATTAACACCAATGGCTCTTTGACATTTCGGGCAACTAAAGTGGGAGCAGAAACTTTACTAGCCCAAATCATCAAAATGGTCGAGACTGCTCAGGGTAGTAAGGCACCCATCCAAGGACTAGTTGATAGGATTTCAGCAGTTTTTGTACCCATCGTACTTGTGATTGCCATTACATCACTGGTGCTATGGTTAATAATCGGCACACCTGCCGTTGGTTTTTCTCAAGCTTTAGCACTTGGTTTAACGGCTTTTGTGAGCGTCTTAGTCATTGCCTGTCCTTGTGCCTTGGGACTGGCGACCCCGACAGCAATTATTGTGGGAGTGGGCAAAGGAGCACAGAATGGGATTTTAATCAAAGACGCAGCCACTTTAGAAAAGCTACATCAGGCCACTACTCTGGTCATCGATAAAACAGGCACTTTGACTAAAGGCAAGCCTGAGTTGGTGGATGTTGTCCCTGTTGGTGATCAGTCAAAATCTAAAATTTTGCAAATTGCAGCCTCCCTGGAAGCCAAATCAGAACATCCTCTAGCCCTAGCAATTCTCAATCGGGCAACAAAAGATCAGATTAAAGTCAAGGTTGTTAAAAATTTTATCAACCACCCTGGTCAGGGTATTCAAGGCAAAATAGATCAACGAACCTACTACTTGGGCAATCAACGACTGATGGGTAAAATTATCCGTCATTCCGGACCTGATTTGCCATCTTCCAACTCAATTTCACCAAAAAGTTTTAAGTTGCAGGATCAAACTCGGATCATGAATCAAGTTCACGATCTCTCGCTTCGCTCGTCGGTCCAACCTGCCGAGGAAGAATATTTATTTAATCAATCCATCATTCAGCAAGCCACCGCAAACGGTCAAACTCCCATCATGCTAGCCGATGAAAAACAAGTCCTTGGTATATTGCTGGTTGCTGATACTATTAAAGATTCAGCTCCTCAGGCTATCGAGCAACTACACCAGCAGGGTTTAAAAGTCATCATGTTAACCGGTGATGATAAGCAAACTGCCCAAGCCATAGCCAGCCAAGTTGGGATTAATCAATATCAAGCAGAACTACTGCCCGCTGATAAATTGCAATTTATCCAAACTTTGCAAAAACAAAATCAAGTGGTCGTTATGGCTGGTGATGGTATTAATGATGCCCCAGCTCTAGCTCAAGCTGACATTGGCATGGCCATGAGCACTGGTACCGATGTAGCCATTGAGTCAGCCGGCATTACCTTGCTCCACGGCGATATCACAAAAATTAGCCAAGCGATCAAACTTTCCAAAATGTCCATGACGGGTATTAAACAAAACTTGTTTTGGGCATTTATTTACAATATGATTGGCATACCCTTAGCTGCTGGCTTGTTCTATCCCCTCTTTGGCTGGAGTTTGTCGCCAGCTTTTGCTGGTCTAGCTATGGCTTTTTCCAGTGTTTCGGTTGTCCTAAACTCACTCAGAATCAAAACAAAAAGATTATGAACAAATTTAATTTTCATGAACAGAAAAGCGGAAGCGATGTCACTCATGTCTAAAAAAAAGCCAAGTGCGACCAAGTGTCATCAATTCTACGTCCACGGCATGCATTGTGCCTCTTGTGTAGTGCTGACGGAATCGGAATTGCAATCACAACCAAAAATTAGTTCAGCCAAGGCCAATTTGTCAACTAAGACTGTGACGATCGAAGGTGACTTTACCAATCAATCTCCTGAGCAAATTGTCAATCAACTCAATCCCACTTTAGCTAAAAGTGGCTACAAACTTTCTACTCAGCCTGAGCGTTCCACCATTAACTGGTCTGATT
>JAANMU010001122.1_pt1 | contig 26564 bp, 29 predicted proteins | sample 7279701 | NCBI WGS metagenome assembly JAANMU01 (sample SAMN14094539, study PRJNA606508) | bioreactor metagenome | isolation source: A lab-scale SPAN reactor treating ammonium-rich wastewater day 57 | place: Ireland: Galway | collected 2017-03-13 | reverse complement strand
GACCTCAAAGTGCCGATCCAACGCAGTCTTGGCGGTCAGCGTCATGGACAGCAGTGGCCCCATGGATTCCACCGGCCCGGCCACCACGGCGGCGGTGGCGAAAAACGCAACAAGGGTGCCGACGTCGAGCCTGCCGGCGTGCACCAGCAGAATGCCCACCACGAGGCCCGCGGCCAGCGCCAGCTCGGGCAGCAGGGTGACCACCAGGGAGAAGGTGGCCAGCGACTTGGCCTTGTGGATTTCTGTGGCCTGGAGCTCCTGCGCCTGCCCGGCAAAGGAATCAAGCGCCTCCCGGCCGCGGCCAAACGCCTTCAGCACGCGGATGCCGTGGACGGATTCCTCCACCACCGTGGCAAGGTCGCCGGCCTGGTCCTGGCTCCTGCGGCTGGCCTGGCCGTACGAGCGGCGGAAGGTGAAACCGAAAATCACGATCGGCACGGCTGCCGCCAGGAAAATCAGGCCAAGCTCCCAGCTCATCGAGAACATCAGCGCCACGCCGATGGCCACGGTCAGGGCCGTCACCACCAGCATGATGGCACCGAACGCCATCCAGCGGCGCATGAAGTTGAGGTCGCTCATGGCGCGGCTGAGCAGCTGGCCGGAGCCCCAGCGGTCGTGGAATTCCACGGAGAGGTTTTGCAGGTGGCGGTAGAAACTGGTGCGCATGCGTGTTTCCACCGTGGTGGCGGGAACGATCACCAGCTGCCGGCGCAGCACCAGCAGCCAGGCCTCCATGATGCCAAGGGCCAGCACGACGGCGGTCCCCAGCCACAATGCGCCTGTGCCGTTTCCAGGTTGCAGGGCGTTGTTGACGAGGACGCGGTAGACCTGCGGGATGGCCAGCGCCACGACGCTTGCGGCGAGCGCCGAAAGGAGCCCGAAGATGAGCCGCCACATGATGGGTCTTAGTTGCGGTCCGATGCGGGCCAGGGATGAAAAGAGGGTCGTGTCGTGGTTCGCCATGCGCCTTAGTGAGAGTCCCGTACCTAGAATGTGCGTGTTCAATCAACTCTACGCCAGTGTGACGCCAGCCACGGAGGGGGCGCGCCCGCCAAGTCCCACTCCCGGAACGCTGCGCCTGCTGATCGGTTGCTTTCCTGCCGCAGCACCGGATTCATCAGCGCCCGGGATCGAGTCCCTCAAACCGGTCCCGAGCCCTTTCAATGTCCATCATGTGCTGTGCCGCCCATTCAAGAAGCCTGTCAATGGGGTCCCGCATGGTCTTGCCCAGCGGAGTGATGCGGTACTCCACGGCCACGGGGCGCGACGAGATGACCAGCCGCTCAACCACGCCGTTGCGCTCCAGCCGCCGCAACGTGTTCGTCAGTGACTTTTGGCTGACTGCCGGAATGGCGCGGCGCAGTTCATTGAACCGCTGCGGGGCCGTGCACAGCTCCGCGAGGACCTGCAGGGACCACTTGTCCAGTACTTGATCAAGCAGCTCCCTGTGTGCCATGGAGATCGTCATGACCTCTGCGGGGGTCTCCCCGGGGGAACCAGGTTTCGTTGCAGTGACTTCCATGCACCAAGTATATGTTTTATACCTGCAATCCTGCAGGGTCATCAAGGGAGCAGACCATGCCAGTTCAGTATTTGAGTCCATCCGCCTTGGTTCCGGATGCGCCGTACCACCATGTCGCCGTCGGAACGGGCACCAGGCAGGTCCACGTTGCCGGCCAGGTTGCCCACATGTCGGATGGCCGGGACGTTCCGCCGGGGCTTGCTGCACAAGTTGCCCAGACGCTGCGAAATGTTGCCCAAGGGCTTGCCGCGGCCGGCGCCGGATTCAAGGATGTGGTGAGACTGACGTTTTATGTCACGGACTGGAGCCCGGACCAGATGGAGGGGTTCATGGCGGGGGTGGAAATGGCTGCGGCTGACACGAACTTGACGCTGCCCATGCCGCCGGCGTCCCTGATAGGAGTTGCGCAATTGTTTGAGCCGGGCCTTCGCGTGGAAATTGAGGCCACGGCCCTGCTGGATTGAAACTGTCCGGGTGGGACACCACAGGAGAGTGTGTCCTGGTGCCCCACCCAGGGACTAATCCGTTTCGGCATGCATCCTTGCCATGAAGTCATGGACCTGGGACTGCAACGAGGCAATGCGTTCCCGGCGCGCCGCGTCAACATCGAATCCAACATACGCCGGCGGCGCGGGCCGCCGGACATTGGTGGAGCATTCAAAGTTGGCGCACATGAGGGTGGCCACCGTGTTGCCGTTGCGGCCGGCGGCACCGGGTCGTTTGGCGGTGAAATAAACGACGTCGTTGGGCAGGGTGACGTCCTCGCACCAGGCGCATTGGGCCCGGGAACGAATCCGGCCTTCGACGTGCCGGAACAACAGTCCGGAGGCAGTCCCGTCAACCCAGGCAATGACGTATCCAATGCCGGGGTACTTGCGGTCGCGCCAGCCGATGAAGTCAAGGGCCTCCCACCGGGTGGACTCAAAGTCCTCCGGCAGGGTCAGGTTGTTGCGCTCCCTCATCGATGCGTTGGTGAAGGAGGCGCGGATTTGTTTTTCGGTCATGGGAAGCATGGTTGAAGTGTCGATTCTGTCCCGCCCGCGCGGGCGTGCCGCCGCGGGCTGTGTGGTGTGGTGGAGAGTTGCCGGCCGGGCGTAGGCGCGGCTGGCAGGCGGCTGCACTTAAGGGGCCGCAATTCACTGGTGGGACAGGGCTATCTGCCGCCGGCCTGGGAAATGCCGGCGACCTCCAAACGCCCTGAGGGCTTTGCAACAGCAGAAAAATTCAACACGCGTGAGAGTCTACACCCGCCGTGGGTGGCACCGAGCCGGAGGAAAGTGAGCATTGATGCGACGGCGTCGGGGCGAAGCGGCCCGCCTGACTCTTCCGTGGAAGCGGCGGTGCAGACTTTGCGGCCCACCGGGTCTTGGGCACACTGCCGCGCGCAGAGGAAGGGGCAAAACCGCATGCCGCGGGCCCTGCTTCGCCGAAGATGGGTCAACCCCGCGAAATAGGCGTGCTACCTACACCTGTCTCGCGAGCTTCACCCCGGTTCGGTGATTGCGGCGTGGAGGCGCGGCGGGTTTGGCCCCGGTTCGCTGGTCCGGAGCAGCGGGCGGACGAGCCGCAGGGCCCGGCATGACGGGGACTAGACGTGGAGCCGGACGAATAAGCGTTAAACAAAAAAACCGCTCCAACCCCGGCGCTTGCCAGTGTTGGAGCGGTCTATGCCTTGTGCACCCCTCGGGACTTGAACCCGAAACCCATTGTTTAGGGCCATCATCACGGTTGCATAAATCACGGAAGATCACGAGAATACCCCGAGCTGATCGTAAGATCACCGCAAACTCGCGGCTTGCGCCACTCTGACCCCGACCCAACTTCCCGCCACCTCACGCCGCGTCCGGGCCACTCACTGAATAAACGGGGACTATTCGGGGAATTTCGGGAATATTAGGGGAGTGCCGGAGCCGCAATTTCGGCACCCTGCGGGGCCGGGTCTTGGGCTGCCGCCTGCTCCTGGCGAAGTGCCCGGATCTCATCCCGCAGCATCTCCAAATGTTCGACGGTGACCGCCTGCGCGTCAGCTTCCTCGGCCGAGACCTTATCGACCAGCCAGGACGCTAGCGTTGCCGTTACCGTACCGAGCAACGCTATGCCGCCGATCATCAACGCTATGGCTATCACCCGGCCCGTGACCGTGGACGGCGACATGTCCCCGTAGCCCACCGTCGTGATTGTCACTATTGCCCACCACAGGGCGTCCCCAAAAGACTCCATGGAAGCGTCAGGAGACGCCTTCTCGGCCTCGTACATCGCCAAGGCCCCTATGTAGACCAACAGTGCCGACGCGGCCACGACATAGGTCACCACGCGGCCACGCAGCGCATTGCCGGCGACCTTCTGCAGCACACCAATCAGCGTGACGAGGCGAAGCAGCCGCAGCGGGCGCAGCATCGGCAGCAGAACGATTGCCAGCTCATACCAATGGCGGAAGAACCACGAGAGCCGCCGCGGCGCCAGCCACAGCGACACCACATAATCAACCAGGAACAAGCCCCACGTGGCCGTCATGAACCAGCCCGCCACCGCCACGGCCGGCCCGTGCGCCAAGACTTGGACAGAATAGGCCGCCAAGAACAGCACCGAAACAATAACCAGCGGCCACTCTGCAGCCCGCTCCCAACGCTCTAAAGTCATCCCGGAAGCATACCGGGACCGAGCGACGAGAGCGGGTGCTGCAGAGACCCGCAGGCGCCTAGTCAGCGTCCCGAGGCACAAGAAGGCATGCGCCTCGCTTGGGACGGAGACCGTGTCCTGAACTTAAACCAAGGCAGACCCCCACCCGGCGAGGGGTGGGGGTGCTTGAGCTTCTACTCTTTGCCGTCGTCTGGGTAGATGGATTGGCGGTCACGACGGACGGCCTCGTGATACTCGTCGGTGAGGGTAGAGACCGGGGCGGGTGCCTTGCTGCGCGGCTGGGCGCCGAGGCCTACGTAGCTGAGCCATCCGTTGATGAGCGGGACCGCCATGAGCCGGGTGATCGCCGCCGACACGGCAAGGAACACGGCGAAAGCACCGCCCACCTGCTCCGCTTCCCCGCCCGTGATCGCCGCAACAATCAGTGGGGCCGACACGGCCAGACCGATAACCAGCTGCAGCACCGTCCGGGCCACAGCCTTCCACGGATGCTCCGTCTGCGTGACAGCCACGCGCCGGCCCGTCACTTCTTGCCGCCGTCCACGTCAGAGGCTGTCACAACCGCGTTGGTCTCCACAATGATGGGTTCCAGACCGAGCACCTTGGTGAGGATGTTAGCGACTTCCTGGCGCAGGCTGACCAGCTTCCCGCCGCGCTTGATTGGGCCGGTGTTGGCTGCCGCGGCCTGCGCCGCCCGCATTGCGTTGGCGACTGCCTGGCGGAGTCCGAGCGGCCCTTCGCTGGTGTTGATGGGCTTGACGTTCTCTACGATGCTGGCAATATCGCCGCTGTAGTAGCGCAGGAACTGCAGCATGGTGATCTTGCCCTTACCGTCCGAGCGGTCCACTTCGTACCGCATGATAGCTTCCGCTACTTCGTCTACTGATGCCATGTCGAAATCCTTGTCTGTGATTGGGTTAAAGGCGCTGCCCTGGGTGCTGATGCTGGCGCGGGGTCGGAGGAATCCAAGAAGCCCGGCGCGGGGCAGGTCCTGGTAGATGGACGGGCCCGAAGACTCGGTGGAGTAGCCGGGCAGGTCTGGGCGCGCCGGGGATGAGTTCTGCGACAGGGTGCTCAGGATCGGGCCACGGTCCTCGATGAGGACGGCGGTGTGGCTGATCGGGTAGTCCGGCGAGCCGTACGCCCAGATGACAAGGTCACCGGGCCGGCCGCGCTCCGTGCCGGGATGCACAGTCACGTGCCGGCGCAGGTCATCCGCCGCGGTGCCGGTCCCCGTGGCGACTTCCCATGATCCCGCGGCGAGCCCCGGGAAGCGGGACGGCTGCGTCCACAGCGTGCCGCCATTGCAGGCGGTCAGCCACGCTTGGGAGAGGTCCCAGCATTGATGCCCTGCCCATCCGTCCACGTCGATGTAGCGCCCGGCCATGCTCTTTAGCCAGGCTGTGAAGTCAGCCATGCGGCCTCCTTAAATAGATGAGCCACCCGGTGGGGTGGCTGGTTAGTTGTTGCTGGGGTCAGGGAATCGGCGCGGACGTCCGGGAGGGTCGGGCATGCCCGCAGCGTGCCAGTCCTCCCACGACATCGAATACTCCCGCTCGATGCCCAGCTTCACGTAAAGGCTGTCCACCTTCGCGTCCAGGCGCTGGTTCTCCTTGCTGTCGGCCTCGCGGTTCTTAGCCATCGCCTCAAGCAATGCCGCCTGCTGGTTCGGCCGGCGGTTGATGAGCGCCACGACCATGCCTCCGAGCGCGGCGACGGCGGCGACCAGCACCGGCACCGCCCATACCGGGATATCTACCTCAGGGGACATCCGTCACCTGCTTATGCTGTGTCATGTCGCCCCTTTCCGGGCATGAAAAAAGCCCCAGGCAGGGGCTTTTGGGTGGGGAACTTAACCGGCCTTATGTAGCCCTAGACCGAGGCCAAAGGCAAGGCGTCGAAGAGTGCCTTACCCATGACTTCATGGCCGAGTCGTGAGGGGTGCACCGTGCCAGCGGTGGGGAAAAGCCCGTCCGTGTAGGCGGTGGCCCGGTCACCAAAGAGCAGCCGCGTATCGACATAGGCCACATGGTCGTTGCTGTCTGATAGATCGGCCATCGCGGCCCGGTATTCATCCTCAATAATCGGGGTCGTGTCCGCGGAGAGCGCGGGAGGTGATCCGACCAGGAGGACGCAAGCCCCGCCTGACACAGCAGAGTCGATGATCGCCTGCGTATTGGCCTTGAACGTGGCGAGGGGGATTTGCTGTCCATGGTCGTTGGTATCTAGCTCCAACAGGACAAGGTTTGAAATCCCCTTGAGGGTGAGCGCGTCGATATTGCGCTGTCGCCCTGCGCCAGTCTGCGCCCCTCCTACGCCGTCTTGTGTGGTTGATCCTGCCGCCCCAATGCGGTTGACTACGACGCCATGAGAGGGTCGGGCAATGACGCCGAATAGATAGTTATTGGACGTGCTAAGCCCCACAAGTTCGATCTTGTGTGTGGAGTCCGCAAGCCCAGCGATGGCGGTTTTACCCAGATTGCCGGGGCCTGCCGCGACATTTCCGGCTAGCTTTTCCACATCGTCAATCAGGACGCGTGGGATGGATGGCGAGGTGACGCCGGAATCAGCGCCCCAGTAAAGGACATCTAGGTTTGTGAATCGTCCCGACTTATTGGCGGGGATAGTGAAGCCCTGCGCGTAGTTTGCGTTATATCCACCGAATGAACCGCCAGTGAAAGCACCGAACGGACCAAGGCTTTGTGAGCGGGACGGTGCGCCAATGAGCGTGGCGTAGCCAAAGGTTGGGGCCAGCCCGATGAATCCCTCAGCTACCGGCACGCCGTGAGCGCGAGACATGAGCTTGCGGAGAATCACAGCCCAAGCGTTCTGTCGGGATGCGCCCCACGGGTCGGCACTCGTGCCACCGGATGTGTCGTCGCTGCCTACGCCCTGCACGATGGAGTGCCCCGCTACGGTCAAGTAGACAGGTGCTGTACCGGCATTCTGTAGCGCCGCTTCCCAGCGTGCCAGCTTCGCCCGGTTGCGGATACTGAGTCCATAAGCCCGCTGCCTGACCGGTGCCGTGTCGGAGACAATAGCGGCAGAAAGTGCCCCACCCGTCAGGCTCTCCGGATTGCCCACCAAAGCCGCGGTGACCTCATCCGCCGGCGCCTCCACGAGCAGTGCGGCCTGCTCGGCAGCCGCCCGGGCCTCGTTTATTTGCACCACCGTTTCGGCGAGATAGGCATCCATCTCAGTGACGGCGGACTCGGCAGCGGCAGCAGCGGCCGTCTCGGCAGCGCCTTGCGCATTCCCCGCAGCTGCAGCAGACGCATCAGCCGCAGCAGCGGCGGCCTCGGCGGCGGCCCGGTTCACCGCGGACTCGGCAGCCATCCCATCGTACGAGGTGAAGAAGCCGGAGAATTCACCTCCGGCCCACGCCACGCGCGGGATGTCGGCCACGAATACGCCGCCAAATCCGTTGTCACTGGTGGTCACCGGGTTCGGCATAGGCGTCCCGTCCGGGCGGCGAATTGCCAGGGGCATCCGGTCCGGGTCATCTGGAGTAAAAATCAGCACCGACGCATTCTTGGCGACCAGTCCATCCGTGCCCGGATCAGCCGCGAAAATCTGGTCAAAGGTAAAAGCCATGGTTGCCTCCTTGGCAATAAAAAAGGCCCCGAACGAAAGAGGGCCGATGAGTGTTTGCTGCTACTCCTGGACTGCAGTCCACGTAACATCGAAGGACCCGGACGCCGCCCCAGAGTAATTGGATGCGGTAAAAAAAGCGCCGTCCTTGCTGATGGACTGGATCCCGATGTTGATTCGCGATGAGTGCGGGGTGAACGTCACCCCGGGCGCCTTGGAGAACCTGCCAGGGGGGAACGTTATCGGCAGATTCACCGCCGACCCGCCGTCGCTGACGCTACCGACCCCGCGGGTGCCGGTTGCTGCAGGCCGAAGATTCTTGACTAAACCCAGGGCGTAATTTTTTGCCGAGTTGAGCGCCGTGGATGCTTGAGACGCGGCGTAGGACTTCGCCGACGCCAACGCCGACGACGCCTGAGACGCGGCGTAGGACTTCGCCGACGCCAACGCGGACGACGCCTGAGACGCCGCATAGGACCGGGCCGAGGCAATCAAAGCGTCAACCGACCCCTTATTGGTTATGTCCATCGACCCGGCCGGGTTTTTGATACGGGCCCGGCCGTTGCCGTCCCGCCGCATGAGAGCGTTTGCCGTGTCAATGGCCGTCGCATCGTCCAGCTTCTTCTTGTCCGTCGCCAGCATGATGCCATCGCGCGTTGAGGTCACGCCCGGAGCCATCGACCACTCCCACACGCCGTTGTCCTCGAGCGCGTACCGCCATGTCCACCCGGCGTAGTGGACGGCTGCCCCCGGCCGTGCCAGGTACTCGAAAGCGATCTCGTTCGCGATCTCCACGCCGCCGTTGTGCGCCCAGCAGCGCAGGTCAATGATCTGGAACGGGGCGGTTTGGCCGGCCTTCCACCCGACCATGGCAATGGGCTGGTCATCCTCCACGCCCGGGCCAACCTTCCGTCCTGCCGGGATCAGCGTTGTGGGCCCGCCCTTGATCACCACCAGGGTGGACGGCCCGCCGCCCAGGGGCTGCCAGTTGCGCCGCACCACGATCAGGTCCCACCTGGTCACTCCAGCGCCTGGGGCCTCGCACATGAGTGTCTCGTCGGCCTCCAGCAGGTCCGTGACGCCCCAGCCGTGCGCCCGTCCGGCCTTCACCTTCACGCTGAGCGGGACCGCCCCGTTTGCCACCACCTTGAAGTCGCCAGTGCCATACACGCCGTAGTCCGGGGCGCCTGCACGGTTCCGCGCCCGGTCACCCTCCGTCACCGGGCCGTCATAGAAGCTGCTTACCAAAGCCATCAGCGGGCCATCCTGTCTCTGTCGCCGCGCTTCAAGGCGCGGATCTGCTTTGCAATTGTCACGGAAGGGTCATCCGTGCGGTCCCCAATGATCGGAGTGGCCACGTCACCGTCATCCCCGAAGGACAGCTGCACTTCCCGCAGCGTGTCCGTCACCCGGATGCCATTGACGACGGCGGTCACCTTGTCCCCGCGACGCAGGCCGGCACCGCCGTACTGGAAATGCTTCGTCTCGGCGAGGACCAGGGACAGCGCCGACATGGGCGCACCCTCAGCCAGGCTCTCCGCCGCACGCTCCGCGTAGACGTCGCCCTGCTCGGAGTCGCGGGCATCCCGGAACACCTCAATGACCCGGCCCCACGCGCTCTCGCGGGCCAGATCCGGATAGCCCTTGAATTCCCGGAGCACGCCTTCGCCCTGCCCGCCCACCACCACGCGGGTGGCTGAGGGGGCCTTGAGCGAGTACGTGCCGCCCACCACCGTGGCGTCGCCCGGTGTCAGCTCGTGCTTGTACGTCCGCGGCTCGTAGCAGTCCAGGACCAGCCCGTTGCCGATCTGCCGGACGGTCACGCCGATGCCTGCCAGGTCCACGGCCGGGAAAAGCCTGTCATAGAGCGGGTGGAACCGAAACGTGGCCGTGATCTTGGCCCCGCGGCCCTGGTCGGGCGCGGTCGTCAGCGGGAACCCCAGACGAACGGCGTTTTCGCGCACCACGGTCTTGACCACGGTCTCGGCCGGGCCGGTGACCGTGCGGTACTCCACGGTCTGGCCCGTCAACGCCTCCCCCGGCTTCGGCCAGCCCAGCCAGTCGAACAACACCTGGAAGTCGTCGGAGACACTGAAAGTGATCTGGCCGGCCACGGCGAAGGTCCCGGCGCCCAGCTGCACCCACCCGCCCAGCTGGTACTCCTCCTCGCGGAAGACCAGGACGCGGGCGCCGGGCTCCAGCAGGGCCTTCGCCCGGGGGTGGTCGTCGTCCACCATGAAAGAGGCCGTGCTGACCAGGTTGTGGCGGATCCCTCCCTCTACACCAGTCACGCGACCCACCCAGCCCACAAAGCGGAAGTCCTTGTCGTAGACCACCAGCGTGTATGGCATTTCCATCAGATGACCCTCCTGTACAGCGGCGTGATCTCAGCCTTGATTGCCCCGGTGCCGGTCATCGTGATGGCCAGCTGGCGCTTCTCACCGGCAGGGATGGCCGCAAACTTTGAGGAAGGGTCCAGGTCGCCGGTACGGTCCACGGGGTCGACCAGCGCCTTGGCCTCGTCGTCCCACTGCCCGTACCAGAGCACCCGGCCTTCCACAGGGTCAGTGTCGATCTGGACCGCGTACCCGGCAGGGATGCTGAAGGGCACCCGCACGACGGCGGACCCCACACCAAAGGTGACTTCCGTCGTCGTCGGGGACCCCACAGCGGTCCACACCGCATAGGCCTCCACGTCGCCGGGATTCGTGAATGTCGTCTCGCCAATCTCCATGCCCGAGGACAGGTAGTGGATGACGTCCGCGTCCCAGCCGCTCTCCAGACGGTCGGCCTCCGTAACGTAGTAGTCCTTGGGCGCGGACTGCCCCCACGACTTCGATTCCGTCCTGCCCCGCCAATAGGGGCTGTCGGCCAGCAACGTGATGTTGGTGGATACCCACCCATCCCTGACCGGATCCCGGGTCAGGGTCGGGTCGCTGCTGACGTACTTCAGGCCCAGGGTGCGCACATCGCCGTCGGGCAGTCTGGCATGCCACGTGCCCTCGCGGTCGGGGTCCATGGTGCGCCAGAAAGCGCGAGTCCACTTGATGAAGTCCATGGACCCCTCATCGGAGTACTCATGCAGAGGCCAGAAGACCTCACGGTCAAGGGTGGAGGTGCCGCGGTGCCGGCTGCCCGGCACCGCCGACGACGACGTGGAGTGACGCTTGTAGTCCGGCATCAGCAGGCCCCGGATGCCCGGCCGCAGAAAGCGGCCGGCCTCCGGGTCCGTCAGCTGCCACACCGACCCGTCCCAGCCCGTCCACCACAGGTCAATGCCGATCCACGGGGACGCGGCCGCCGGCGGCGGCGCGTATGGCAGGGCAAACGCGAAATTCACCATGCGTGCTCCTTCCTACATGCCATGAGCGGTGTAAATGTCCTGCATCCTGCGCTTGTCCTTGGCCATGACAGCCTCGGGGTCATCCCCCACGTACTGGTACGTGGGCGAATAGGTGAAGCCCTCGCCGCCGCGTCCCACGGCCAGCTGGTGGATGTCCTCCCACTGGCGTGGGTTGAGGATGTACTCCGGCTTCCCTGTGGCGTTGACGATCTGTGAGAGCCCAGGGCGAAGGACCCCGCCCTGGTCATACAGCAAGGGGTCAAGGTGGGCTCCTCGGGCAATGCCTGCAGCCGCGCCCAAACCGAGCTTGCCCTTGGCCCAGTCGCCAACATCGGTGATGAGCTTCTTGCCGATGCCGGCTGCCACGTCCACCATGAACCCTCCACCAGGGATGGCATCGATGACCTTTCGCATGACACCGTCCGCCAGCCCCTTGAGCGCGCCCAGGGGATTGAACCAGCCGCCCTTCGGTTCACCGGCCCCGCCCAAGTACCCCGCAGGATCGATGTCGTTGGGCCAGCCACCCTGGAAGGCACCAAAGTGCAGGTGCGGGCCGGAGCTGATGCCGGTGTTGCCGGAGAGCGCGATCTGCTGTCCTGCCCGCACCGCATCCCCGACCTTGACGGCCATGGACGACAGGTGAGCGAACCAAGACTGGATCCCGCTGGCGCCGTCGATGTGGACCTCATTGCCTCCCCACACCCCAGGCGCCTGCACGCCGGGCCCCGACCAGGACACAGTGCCGTTCTCCGGCGCATACACCGGGGTACCGACACTCGCGGCAAGGTCAATGCCCTTGTGCACCCTGTTGTACCCCTGGGTGTACGACATGCGCTTGAGCGGGTTGAAGATCCCGCCCTTGGCAAAGCCCTCACCCAGCAATGTCCGCGCTTCACGCATCGACCGGCCTGCGAGCGCCGCCTTGTTCATTGCGTATAGGCGTGCTCGTTCGTAGGGGTCAGCCATGACTTCGGACATGTAGACGCCTTCACCCCGGCGCATGGGGACGAGCTGATCGTCCCCGTTGCGCCAGGATGATTTGCCGGGGAGGATGCCGCCGCGGGCGAAGCCGTAGGGCAGTGTGACTTCGCTCAGCGGTCCGATTCCTGGGAGGAATTTGGCCACTGTGTTAAACGCGCCGATGAGGCCCTTGTTGATGATTGTGTCTACAACGAATTTCACGGGCTTCTTGGCGATATCCTGCAGGCCCTCCCAAATCTTCTTGACCCCATCCACACCCTTCTGAAAGGCTGCCGGCACGGCGTCGCGGATGGCGTCGGAGAGGAACGTGAACACTGGTTTGATGCCGCGTTCCCAGACTCCGGAGATGGTGTCCCGGATGCTGCTGAACACCGGGATGATGACGCTGTCGCGGAACCAGGTGAAGGCTCCGGCCAGTGTGATCATGATGAAGTCGCGGACCACGTTGAATATCGTGGAGACGACCAGCCACCATGCGGCGATGTAGAGCTGGATGCCGAGGAACACGGGCTTGACGACGTGGTCCTGCAGCCAGGTGAACACGGCGGCGAATACGCCGCGGACGAAGCTGATTACGCCATTGAAAATGTCGGTGACCACGCCCCAGGCTGTCTTGGTCCAACTGGAGACTTTGTCCCAGTTCAGTATGATCAGCGCGACGAGGCCGACGACTGCGGCAATGACCCAGCCGACCGGTCCCATGGCGAGGACCCAAGCTGCTGCCATGCGGGCGCCGTGGATGAGTGACTGCACACCCATGAGCACCCAGCCGCCGATGATGAGCCCGGCTTGGATGCCGAAGGACAGGGCGCCGGCGACGGCGTTGCGGATGACGGTGCCGGTCCAGACTGCCGCGGTCTTGAGACCGGACAGCGCGGCGGCCGCGCTCATGGCAATCCATGAGCCGACGATGGAAGCCCGGGACGCCATCATGGCCACCACAGCCTTGACGGAGTCGAGGCGGTACATCAGCCAAATCGCTGCTGTCTCGGTGCCTGACTTCATGGCCGCGAGGCTCATGGCCACCCAGGAGGCGATCATCTTGTAGCTGTTGACGGCGTAGAGCCCGGCGGTGGCCACTGAGCCAGCGCCTGACATGGCCCAGGCGGCAACCTGCTTTCCGCCAGCGATGAGCGCTTCGACGCCCATCCGGACAAAGAGTGGCAACAGCAGCACGCCGATGACGCCGGCCAGGATCTTCAGGGTTTCCTGGTTCTCACCGATCCACCGGCCAAAGGCCTGCATGTTGGGGATCACGGTGCCCTGGAAGTAATCGAAGGTCTGGCGGGCGTAGAAGCCGAGGCGTTCCATTAGCCCGGGGATCCCCGAACTGGTGATCTCGCCGTCGTTGTATTCCCAGGCTGCACCAAAGGCTGTCACGCCGTCGGTGATTTCGCCCATCAGGGTGCCGATTGCCCCAAAGACGGCTGTGGCGGCCGGCTCGAGCCAGACAAGAATCTTGTTCTTGAAGAGCATCCACTGCTCTGCGAAGTCTGCCGTGTCCTCACCCACGCCGATGATGGTGTCGCCGGTCTGGCCGGCGGCCTTCTCCATGTCGCCCAGGTTCAGGGTTCCGGACTCGAGTGCGCCAATGAACTGTGCGGCGCCCTTGGTGCCGAATACTTTCGAGGCGACATTCAGTGCCCCGGCCTTGTCGCCGGCAGCGACGAAGCCCTCAATTTCGCCCACGACCCGCTTGAAGGCTTCCTTTGGCTCCTCGCCGTCCTTGGCCAAGGTCACGAGGCCCTTGGACATGGAGGCCATGATTGCGCCGGAGTTGAGCCCAGCCTTGTCGAAGGAGCCGATCATGGCGGCTGACTCTTCGAAGGTGAACCCGAGGGCCTGCACGGCCGGGGCGTTGCGGGCAACCCCGTCGGCCAGTTCGTTCATGCCGATGCCAGTGGCCTGCGAGACCTGGAACAGGTGGTCAAGGGCGCCGGAGACGCCCTCACCTTCGATCTTGAAGGCGTTGAAGGCCGCACCGGTCTTCATGATGTCCACTTCTTCACCCAGGATGTTCCCGGCGTGAAGGTACTGGGACGCCACCTTCTCGAGCGTCTCACCACTGAGACCCATGCGGGTGTTCACATCGGCCACCACGGAGCCAATGTCGGAAAACTCGGCCGGCACCTTGGTGCCAACCCGCTTGGCCACGTCGATCAGGCCGTCAAGATCCTTGCCCGTCGCGCCGGTCCCCACCCGGATGGTGTCACCGACGTCGTCAAAGACCTCGCCCACCTTGTACAGGGCCACGCCTGCCGCCGTAGCAGCGGCACCAACGACCCCGACCCCGACAACCATGGCCTTGCCAAAGCGCTTGCCGACCTCGCGGCCGGCCTTGTCGGAATCCGCCCCGGCGCCCTTCACGAGCGCCGGGCCAAATTCCTTCATGGAAGGCAGCACCGGCAGCCACACTGTATCTTCGGCCTGTGCCATGACGCCTCCTACTTGTTGTGCTTCTCTGCCCAGCGGGCCTGGGCCTGCGCCACTTCATCCAGCAGCTCGTGATGACGGGCCATGGTGGCCGCCTGCCGTGCCCTGGTGAACGCCGTCTCCGGACGCTTCGCCGGCCGCGGCTGCCGCGCCTTGCCGCCCACCACATTGATCACGGTGGCGGTCAGGTAGGCGATTGCATCGGTGATGTTGTCCAGGCGCTGGACCTCGGGCGAGTACTCCGAGACCCTGGGGCCCGTGTCCGGGGACTTCTCCCTGCGCTTCTTCTCCGCTTCGAGCAGCTGCTCGGCCAGCTCGGTGTCGTTGGCGATTGCCTCGGCCACCATGGACCCGGCGGGCAGGAAGTTCAGCAGGGATTTCAACTTGCGCCAGCTAAATTTGCCGCGGAAGAAGTCGAGCAGATCCAGGGTGTACACCCTGTGCAGATCGGCCTCAATCGCGGCCCCGTACCTATCCACCATGTGGACTAGATACGGGAAGTGGCTTCCCCCTCGACGCGGAACCCCTGCTTCAACATGAGGCGGATCTTACGCGGATCCCGCTCCGTGCGCTTGCCGCCTCCCTGACCCACCAGGGTGACTTCCTCGGCGAGGTCAAAGAAGAGCATCATGTCGGTGATGAGGTTCTCCATCGCCTTCTGCCCGGCCTTGGCCAGCAGCCCCTCCACACGGGACCACTGCTCACCACACAGGGTGATCATCATGGCCTCCATGTCCCCGGAGCGGTAGGCACGTGCCCACTGCAGCAGGGAGACACCGGTCGGCGGCTCAATGACGATGGTCTCCTCGTCCTTGACCGGCAGCTGGAACGGGGCGTGCTTGGCTTCCTCGGCGTATTCATCCCAGGACTTGAACTGCTGTGACATTTGGTAGGCCTTTCTTGCTTACTTGCGGATCTTGGAATCGACAGCCTTGTTGGCCGGCGGGGAAGGCACGGACGCGAGCTCGTCCGCGAGCGCCTCGAGAGGTTTGACGTCGTCCGGCTTCTCCGACCAGCCGCGGGCGCGGAGGTTGGTTGCCTCAGACGGGGAGGCGGGGGTCCAGCGACGTTTGCCGTCGGGCGATACGAGCTCGACCAGGTTCTTTTCACTCATGGGGTTCTCCTTCGGGAGGTGGCAGGCGGGAAAGGGGTGTAGGTGGCACCGGCAGGCCTACCAAGCGACCGGTGCCACCAGACTGTGGCAGGCCCTGCTAGGGGCCTGCGGGGGCCGGGAAGCCCATGGCCGCGTGGTCAAGGCCGGGGCCGCCCCAGACCTCACGGAAGGACGTGCCCACCGCCTTGTCGGTGCGGGCGCTGAACGTGGCGGGGTAGCGGATTTCGTCACCCTCGGTCCATGCCTGCTCGCCGTTTTCGGTGATGGTCGCGTCGGGGAGCCAACGCGCCAGGTACACGGCGTCGGGGCCGTCGCCGTCCTTGCCGATGGCCAGCACGCGGTAGCGGATCTTCACCGGGCGGCTGGGCTTGTCGAAGAAGAAGTTGCCGTCGGTGTCGGTCGTGACTGCGCTCAGGTCCAGGCCGTTGTACAGCTCCATGGTGGTGCGCTTGGATTCCTGCATCGTGAACGCCAGTCCGGACTTGTCCCCGATGATGTCCTGGCGGGTCGGCTCGCCGTGGCCGTACGACGTGACCTCGGAGGATTCCTGGTCGCGGGACCAGGTTGCGCCGTCGTCCTTGGTGGTCAGCCCGACCGGGAGGTACTCAGCGGGCACCACGAGCCCGTCCGCTGCCGTCCAAATGGTTGTGATCTCGGTGTCGGCGGCCTTCCACGGCTTGACGTAGATTGCCATCTCGAGAATCTTGCGGATGTTCGTGGGCTGGTGCCCGGACTGCTCGTCAAAAGTTTTGACAGCCATGGTGGCCGCCTCCTATATCTGTCGGTATTCGATGCGGTACGACGCCACAAGGCGATTCGTCGCGGGGTTTCGGTAGTCAACCCACACCGGGCTGACAGACGTGCGGACGCGGTCAATGAGGACTCCGCCCGCCTTGCGGCCAATCAGGCCGTGCATGGCCTGCCTGACGTCCTCTGCGAGCGCCACAGCCTCGCCGTAGTCGGGGCGGAAGCACTCCACGTCCACAGAGGGGGCATCCGTGACCAAGTCATCGGTACCCGGGCCGCGCGCGATGCGGATGAACCCGGGCAGATCCTCGACCTGCTCGGGCACCCTGGTGCCGCACATGACGCCGGTGGTGTCCTCCAAGTGGACGCGGAGGGCTTTTTCAATATCGGGCCAGCGGCTCATCCGGCCGCCGCTCGGCCAAGGATGCGGCGCCGCTTGGTGCGGGCGGTGCCGAACTCCTGGTCAACGTTGTCGGAGACTATGTTGACGAAGGGCCGGCCGCCGGGGCGCACCCCGGCAACCGTCGTCACCGTCATCTCCACACCCTCGGAAGCGGCGATCTGCTCGGCGCGCTTCTTGCGCCGGTTGGCTATCACCTGCAGGTGCGCCTTCACGTCGGCATGGTGCATGGCCTTGAGGATCAGCTCCCGTGAGATCTCCAGTTCTTCCGCCATCAGCCGGTCACCCGCTGCAGCTGCACCTTCAAGAAGCCTGCGACGATGAAGCCGGCAGGCTGGCGGGCCGGCTCACCGATCACCTGGTAAGCCAGCCCCTCCAGCACGACGGCGTCCACGCCACGCAACTGCGTGTCCAGCGGCAGGTACAGCCAGTAGCCGGACGTCTGCTGCTCCTTCGCCACGGTGTCCTCACTGGCCCCGAGCGGCTCGTACCAGCACTTGGCTGGCACGTCCCGGCCCGGGGCGATGATCGGATTACCGTACTCGTTGCGCTCGGACGTGGCGTGGCCACGGATCCGCAGGATGCAGTCCTCGGTGAACATGTCCATCAGGGCCCTCCTTGGAGTTTGTACTTCTGCAGGACAGCCATGCTGACCGAGTCATAGCCGCCCTCGAGCGAGACCGAGCGGCCACCCAGCGACTCTGCACTGATGCGGCCGGCCTTGCCGGAGACGGCCCGCTCCGCGACCACGGCCACGAGCTCGGCCGGGCATTTAGCATGGCCGTGCCTGAACCGGACGTTGAGGAAGCGGGGGAACCCGCCCGGGCGTTCCAGGGTGCCGTCCTCCATGGCCTCCCACCCGGTCACCACGTCCCCGGCGGAGCTGGTCACCTCGAGCACCTCCACCAGGCGCATGGTTGGCAGCAGGACCGTGTCCGAGCTGCCGGCACGCAGCTTGACCGTTGACTCGACCACCGGGGCGATGTGCCACTCGCACTCGGTGCGGATGGACTCAGCCGCCGCGTTGAGCACAGCAGCCGGGAACGGGGCGCCCCTGAATCCGTTCAGGTCGGTGGCTTTCACCAGGTCTTCCACGAGCGCCCCTCCCATCTACTTGTCCGCCGGGGCGGGTGCCTGCTTGTTGGCCGGTGCAGGGGCCGCCTTGGCGTCCACCTTGTCTGCCTCAGGCTTGTCCGCGTCAGCGGCTGCAGCGGCGTCCTTCTCGGCTTTCTTCGCGGCGGCAGCTTCTGCCCGCTTCTTCTTCTCCGCAGCCTTCGCTTCGGCTTCGGCGCGGACAGCTCCCACGTCCTTGCCAAGCAAGCCGCGGAGCTTCGCGTCAGCATCGGAGTACTGGAACGTGGTCCTGTACCCGGACGCCGTGACGACTTCGTAGTCCTTCAGTCCCGACATGGGATACCTCCTGATTGGTGTTGCGGCTGGCGGCCCCGCCACACGTGACTAAGGCCGCCAGCCGGGATGGTGGGTGACTAGGCGCGAACCTTGGTCTTGACGAAGGCCGAGGGGCGGGTGACGCCGAAGGCCACGCGCTCTTCACCGGAGATGGCCACCAGGCCACGCACGAAGAAGTCCTCGTGGGAGTCGGAGATGCTGACCGTGGTCTGCTCCCGGTCCCACAGGACGGCCTTGGTGTAGTCGCCCAGCAGCGGCTCACCAGCGGTGACGCCCTCGGTCTCAGCGACGGGCACGCCCCACAGGGTGCGCGGGCCCATGGCGAACGGACCGCCGCCGTGGAACTTGCCGGTGTCGCCGTTCTCGCGGGCGAGGTCGAGGAACTCGACGTCTTCCGGGTGCATGCCCCAAGCGTTCGGGACCACCTTGCCTACCGTGCGGACCTTGGTGATGGCCCGGCGTGCGGTCGTGAAGAAGTCGGTGTCGAACGCCTGGGACTGCAGGCCCGAGGTGGCAAGGATGCCGGTCAGGTTGTCGCCAGTGCCGTCACCGCTGAAGATCTGCAGCTCCTCGGTTTCTGCGATGTCGGCGCGGAGCTCGTCGTTGATCATGCCCTCGAGCTGGGCCACGTCGGAGAGAGCCCGCTTGGTGGCAGGCACCCACTCGGCAATGGTCTTGACGTTCGTGACCTTGCGCTCGAACGCCCAAGAACCCTGCGGACGGTATCCGCCGTTCGGGCTGTTGATCAGTGCACCACCGTCTGCTGGCGCCGTCGGGCGGTCGGCAGAGGTTGCCTCGGCCACGGGAGCCGCGGCGTTGGTGTGGGAGACCTGGCGGACGTACTCAATCGCGTCGGAACCGGTGCGGCGGACGCTGATCAGGTCACGGATCGTCAGCGGACGGCGGCCAAGCATCTCCAAGATGCCGGACTGCTCCGGCGTGATGAAGGCACCGGCGGAGGTCTGGTCCCCGCCGACGAAAAGGCCCTTGACGCTGATGGGGGCCGTGTGGAACTTCATTCGATCGCCCACAGAACCATCGGGGAATGCAGCCATGGCGGCCTTGAACTGGGCCGACTCCACAACCTCCAGCCCGAGGTTCTTCATGCGAGCCAGAGGGCTGGTCGCGCCCTTCTGTGCCTCCAGCAGATCGCCGGCGTCGCCGCCAATCTCGGCGGCCAGGGCCTTGGCGTCGTCGAGGATGGCAGCATCGGCCTTGGCCGTCTTGATCTGCTCAAGGAAGTCCTTGGACTTGGCCATGGCTGCGGTGTAATCGGCCAGCTCTTCGCCGGTCAGCGACCGCGATTCGTCCGCGGCCTTCTGGGCGATGTCGCGGGCGGTCTTGACAGCCGCCCGGGCGGTGTCCTGAAGCATCTTCAGCTTGCTCATTCTTTGCCTCCTGGGCATAAAAAAAGACCTACACGGTTGTGCAGGTCTGGGGTTGGTGCTGGCGGCTATGCGCTGGCTTCGAGCTCCAGCTCAAGGTCCAGCGCATCGGCCATCTCAGCCAGGGAAGTGACGGGCTTGGCCGCTTTCGCCTGGTCGTCCTCGACTTCGGCGGCCGCGATGACCGCACCAATGGCTTCCTGTGCTGAACGCAGGGAGTCAATGTGCTTGGCCGCGAGGACACGACCAGCCTTTATCCCGTCGGCGAGCGCCTTGACAGCAACCACCGAGGTGTCTTGGTTCGCGCCGATGGGTACGAAACTGAATTCGTAGACCTTCAGCTTGCGAAGTTCGTTTGCTTTGGTGCCGTCCTCCAGCTCGACGGCGCCTTCTTCGAGGACGTCAAAGGCGAAGGAGAGCTGGGTGAGGCGCTTGGACTTCACCAGGCGGTAGACGTGGGGGCCCTTGGGGGACTCCATGTCGAACTCGCCCTTGACGAACCAGCCGTGGTCGTCCTCGCCCTGCTCGATTGCGCTGGCCACGTAGTAGTCAGGGTCGTCGAAGCGGTGGCCGAACAGTCCCGGCAGAACGTTGCCGGACTCTGCCCAGGCCTTGATGTCGTCCAGGAAAGCGCCCTTGGCCACCACGTCGCCGTAAGAATCCGGCTCGCGGGTGAACGTGGACGGGTAAACGAGGAACTGGCCTTCTTCCAGCCCGTCCTCAACGCCGGCTTTCACCAGCACCTTGGTGCTCTTGATACGCATGCGCCCTCCTTACGGGCTAGGTGATGATGACGACGGAGCACTGGCAGCCGGCCACGTCATCGACGTCGCCGCTGAAAGACCCGGGCCACTTCATGCCGTTGCTGAAGTCGTCGTCGATGGACTGCTCTTCGCCGTCCATGGCCGAATGGCTGGCCCGCGGGTTGCTGGAATTGACCTGCCAACGCTTGGTGGCCTTGGGCCGGGTCTGCCGTGATGCTTCCACCATGGCGAACCCGACGAAGTTTGCTGCCGCCGTCATGCCCGCCTGGGCGGAGCGTGACTCCTCGGCAACATCGAACACGTGCTCGGCCGCTTCCATGCCGTCCTCGTCGAAGGCTTCCTCCAACGAGTCCAGCGTGGTCGCGTTGACCTGCCCGGCAATGCGCCGGGAGACCGTCTTCAGGAACGCCTCGGTGCGGTCCACACTGTACAGATCAGGGTCAACGCCCAGATCCTTCAGCGCGGACGCCGCAACCGATCCTGTGACCGCCAGCGACTCCGCCAGCAGGTCCTCTGCCAGCTCGTCCTCCCACATCTCGCCGTCCCACCACGCCGGGGACTTCTCACGGTAGGCAGCCAGCACGACGGCGCGCTGCCGGGCGAAGAAGGCCGAGAACACTCCCGCCAGAGAGTCGGAATGCTCGGCCGGGATCTCTTCCTCGGTCGGTGCCTTGATCTCGTACTCGGCGCCCTTGACCCTCTTCTTCCGGATGGCCGGCACCAGCACCATGGCCTTGCCCTGGTTCTGGCTGCCGGAGTCCTGCGGCGACGCCTGCCCGCCAGTGACCACGTTCAGCGGGGTGATCAGATCGTCCCCGCCCTCGATCGCGTGCAGGTTCCGCATGGCCCGGGCTTCGTTGCGGGTCATCCACGGCCCGCCCACGGACGCCTGCAGCTGCGCTGCCTGCTCCTCGAAGCTGCCGCGCATCTTCTCCTCGAGGTTGAACTCGAGATAATGCCCGGCCATGCCGCCGTAGTCCGGGAACAACTGCAGCACGAGCTCCTGCGTGATCCGCTGCAGCCATGGCCCCAGCGTGTCCTGGTACAGGTTCTTGTGCTGCTCCTTGATGTTGGAGAACGATGCCTTGTCCAGCAGCCCCACCATGGGCGGCGGGATGAAGTACGCCGACGCCACCTCCTCACGGGTCAGCTTCCGAGACTCGATGTACTGCAGGTCGCGGGCCGTTTGGGAGGCATCGACGAACTTCATACCATCCTCAAGGATTGGCGTGCCGCCCGCCTCGGTGCCGCCGCCGGCATACTGCGAGCGCCAGCCTGCCCGGAACCGGGCCCGTGCCTCCTTGGACCAGGCAGGGGCGCCCACGGGGCGCTCCAGGTAGCCCGAGGTGCGGGCGCCGTTGCGGAACACGTTGGCTCGCATCCGGGCCGCCTCGTACTCCTCGGCCAGGACTTGGCGCAGGGACTCGAGGGGGGAGACCCCGCCAAGGTCGCCGTCCGGACTGTAGCCGCCGATGTAGACGACCTGGTCTCGGGTGTACGTCTTCTTGCCCTGGTTGCCCCGGACTTCAAAGGCCTCGGCCACCAGCCAGTTCTCACCCATGGGGGCCCACATGCTCGGCGGGATACGGAACAGTGCGGTGCGGTCGCCGTAGCTGGCCTTCACCGCAAGGAACCGTTCGTAGATCGCCAGGTCACGGACCATGGCGTCAAAGAAGGAGTAGTGGGTAGTCCACGGGTTGGGCTGGTCCAGCATGATGATCAGCGGGTGATCGGTGACCCGGCGCCGGTCGGCGTCGTCCACCCGTTCAAAGAGGTGCAGGCCGAGACTGGCGATGTTGCGGCCGAGGAAGTCCACCACCGTGCGGACGCTACCGTGGGTCTTCCAGATCTGCCCGTAGGCTGCGGAGTAGTCCGCCGTGATCTGGATGGAGTTGACGCTGCTGACTACGGCGCGGGAGAGCGTTGTGAGCTGTCCGGCAGAGACGATTGCCGCCATGGTGGCCTCCTTACGGGGACTGGGTGAACTCGATCTCGGACTGCTCTACGATGATCTGGCCGTCCATCGGCACAGGCTCATCAGAGTTGCCGATCAGGACGGCGTCACGGAGGAACAACAGCGAGGCTTCTTGGCGCACCAGGTAGCCGTCGATGGATTGGCCAGACTTGAGGTTGACGATGATGCGGACGGCCTGCAGGCTTTGCCAGCCCTGCAGCTGCCGGCGGCCGGCCCACCGCTTGGCGGACCACATGGCCACCCACGTGGCAACGGGCGCTATCAGCGCGAACGCCAGGACTTCAAACATGCTGTCTCCTTAGACCACCATCAGGTCGTCATCTTCATAGGCCGAGGTGGCCGGCACTTCCACACCGGCCAGCCAGATTGCCAGCGTGCCGGCTTCCAGCGGGGTGATGTCGTCGGTTGCTTCCTTGCGGCCCAGCGCCCAGCGGTCACCCACTGGTCGTTTCACGGCGCCAATCACGGCGTCGTCCAGCTCGGTGGCCGGGGTGTGCAGCAGCTCACCGTCCTTGACCTTGGTCTCCAAGGTGGCGCAGGCGTCCAGCACATCCGCCGTGGAGGCCACGTGGAGCCGGACGCCGGCCTTCTCAAGGTGGGGGATCAGCACGGCCCCGGGGCCACGTCCGTCAATGACACACGTGGCACCGTAGGTGTCCTGGAGCTCCTTGGCCTTGTCCACCACCCAGCTGGTCTTGGGACCATGCTGCAGCGGCTTCATCCACGACCCCTCGACGTTGGTTGCACCGGCCACAATGGCGGAGCTCGTAAGATCCATGGACACGGCAATTCCAAACGCCGCGATAGCAAGATCCTCCGGACGCTCCGGACGTTCGCCGTTCTCCCACTTCTTCGGCCCGAACAGCTCCGAGGTGGTGGGATCGTCCCACCAGCCCATGCGCTCACGGCCGAACTCCTGGGGCGGGAGTGCATCGCGTTCGCTCTGCACATATTCAAGGGTCATGCCCGTGCCGTTCGCACGCGTCCGGCCCAGCAGTGTGTTGGCCCGGTACCAGTTCTCGATGTTGTCCATTTGGCAGCCTTCAAACTCACCAGGCTCATGGGTGCACTTCTCGTGTGCGCAGGCCAGCCGCGGCGCACCCCACTCGAGGTAGACCAGGCGGCGCGAGCTGCCGGCCCTGCCACGGTCGCGGATCTTCCGCAGCGGCACCGAATGACGCAGACCGGCACTGGAACCGTAGACCACCTGCGGGTCCGGACGGGCCGACAGCGTCGGCAGCAGCGCGCCCAGGTGCGCCGGAGTAAGAGCGAAGCCCTCATCCAGCACGACCTTGTCACCGGTGAGCCCGCGCCCACCATGCTTGGTGCGAGCCTTGAAGTTCAGGCGGTGCCCATTCTTAAGCTCGATACCCTCGCTGCCAGATGCCCGGTGGATCTGCTTGACCCGCTTGGACAATGACGGCGAACCCGCAATGAGGTTCTCCATGTCCCGGAATGCTTCCTGGGCGGTGGAGAACTCATGGGCTGACCAAACAATCAGCTCCTGGTCGGTGACGAACAACCATCCCAAGGCCGCCTGCTTGAACAGGCCTGTCTTCATGTTCTGCCGGCAGGCAATGACAGCCGCCTCAAACGCGGTCGCCTTGCCCGTCTCATCAATGCCAAACATCATGTCCAACGCCAACGCCTGCTCCGGATCAGGAGCGAATCCTACCGATGCCGCAAGGTCAGCAACTTCCGGCCCGAACGTCTCGACGTATTCCGGCCCCGTGCAGAATGCAGGCTCAACCAGCGATACCAAGCTTCCTGTCACGTCGCCGCCTCACTTCATCCACGATGTCTTCTTCAACCACGGCGCCTGCGAGCGCAGCATCAAGAGAGGCACTGAGCTGTTTGACCAGGGAGGACACGGCGGAGCCGGTATCCATGGCGGAGTGATCGATGCGGCGGGCGAGGACCAGGGCGGCTTGGCCCATGACGGTGCCGACGCGGTCAGCCTTGGTCAGCTCGGCCTTGACGGCATCGGCCACGCTGCCCGGTTCGTCGGGCTCTTCGTCCGGCGGGGCCTTGCCCCGCGCCTTGGCCTGCGCCGTTTTCTTGGCGGCGGCCGCCTGAACTGAGGTCGGAAGGGCTGGAGGCTTGGTTCGGTGGGCCCGCACCCGGCACTGGGTGGAGCAATAGGTAGCGGTCTTGCGCTTGGCCACGAACTCGGTGCCGCAGGTGGCGCATTCGACTTGCATATCGGCCTCCTGAACAGCGCGGCCGACCGGTTCGCGTTACCGTATCGTCGCGTAACCCAGAATCGGTAACGTTACGTGAGCGCTCCGCAAACGTAGATGACTCCAGGCAGAGTCTGGCGTGTGTTATAGTGCCAGAGATTTTGACCCCCCTACCCCTTGCGGGTGGATGGTATTCACCAGATGCGGATGGTCATCTTCCCGCGGCCGGTGCGGGCGGCGACGGCGTTGGCTTGGCCGGCGCGGCGGTTGCAGTCTTGGTGTTCGGGGCCGGTCCACTCCGTGCGGTCATCATTATGGCCGAGGTCCCACGGTGTGCCCGGGTCAATCTGAAGATTGCACCGGTTGCAAGTCACCTGGCCCGCCTTGACGGCCGGCTCCCACCGCTTCCGCTCCGCCTGGTGCTCGGCACCGTAGCCACGCTCAGCAGTCGAAGCCCTTGGCTTGGCCATGCCACCTCCAGCCAACAGCAAAGGCCCCGACTGAAACAGTCGGGGCCTCGCGTGAATCCTTCGGGGACAGCTATCCCCTCGGATTTAGGGTACTACATTTCAGGCTACAGTTCTTCTTCTGCCACGCATGTACTCAAAAACGTGGAGCACATCGCCTGGGAAGTAGATGCGCTGGGGCCGGCCGCTGCTGGTTACCCTGTCCAGAACGTACGGCAGGGCTCCGAGGGCCACCCAGTTCTCGAAGTCCTTCTTCTTGATGAATGCCCGGGCCTTCGCCTGCAGGTGCTCGCGCACCGCGCGCGGCGCCATGGGCTCACCCCGAACCTTGCCCCGGATGTCGGCCAGCAAGTCCGCCACGTGGTGCACCTCGCCGCACTCCTGGCACTTCACCGTCAGCGCGTCAGGGCTGGCCGTCAGCTTCCCCTCACACAACACCACCACGTCACCATCGTCAGCGGCCGGCCCTTCGAAATAGGCCACGCCGCACGTGCCAAAGACCCGCAAGTCCTCCGGCCCCCACACAAGATCTGCCGACTGCTTCACCCACAGTCTGGCCATGTACAAGACGTGCCCTGCCGCCGGATCGTCCATGGCCACGGCATGAGCACTGACCGGCAACGTCCGCAACCACGCCTGCAACAGCAGCGCGTCCAAGGATATAGGCGGCTTCGACCCAGCTACACCGCCACCGCCGCCGCTCGACCCCGGCGCCCTGGTCACACTCGTCTGCCGAACTGGGCCATCTAACATAGGTGCCAGCACCCGCGCCTCGGCCAACAGCTCGTCCAACTCCAGCAAGCTGATCCACGGCGGCTTGCGCTATCTCGAACATTACGAATTCAGGCTGGTGAAAGAGGCGCTGGCGGAGCGGGAGGTGCTGCTCGGCATGGCGCCGCACATCGCCCGTCCCATGCGCTTCCGCCTGCCGCACCGCCCGCACTTGCGCCCGGCCTGGATGATCCGTGCCGGCCTCTTCCTCTACGACAACCTGGCCAAGCGCGACAAGCTCAAGGGCAGTTGCGGCCTGCGCTTCCTGCCGCAAGATGGTCTCAAGAGTGGCATCAACAAGGGCTTCGAGTACTCGGACGCCTGGGTCGACGACGCCCGCCTGGTGGTGCTCAACGCCATGATGGCCCGGGACAAGGGCGCCGATGTGCAGACCCGCACCCGCTGCGTCAAGGCGGTGCGCGGATCCAAGCACTGGACCCTGACCCTGGAGCGAGAAGGGGGCGAGCAGTTCAACGTCACCTGCCGTGGCCTGGTCAATGCGGCCGGCCCCTGGGTCAAGACCTTCTATGACGAGAGCCTGCACGAGAAATCCCCGCGCGGCATTCGCCTCATCAAGGGCAGCCACATCATAGTGCCGCGCATCCATGAGCGCGAAGAGGCCTATATCCTGCAAAACGAGGACAACCGCATCGTCTTCGTCATCCCCTACCAGCAGGACTACTCCCTCATCGGCACCACGGACGTGGAGCACCATGGCAGCCCGCGGGAGGCGAAGATCAGCGAGGCCGAGATAAATTACCTGTGCAAGGTGGTCAACGCCCACTTCACCCGCCAGATTGCCCCCTCCGAGGTCATCTGGACCTATGCCGGGGTGCGGCCG
>JAANMU010001121.1_pt1 | contig 26581 bp, 27 predicted proteins | sample 7279701 | NCBI WGS metagenome assembly JAANMU01 (sample SAMN14094539, study PRJNA606508) | bioreactor metagenome | isolation source: A lab-scale SPAN reactor treating ammonium-rich wastewater day 57 | place: Ireland: Galway | collected 2017-03-13 | reverse complement strand
CATCGAAACGCCCGCCGCCGTCATCGACGTGCTTGAGCGGGCACGTCAGAACCGCACCCGTCTTCACGTCAGTTACGGCGATGCCGCCACGGGAAAAGACTGGCTCGAAGAGTTCGATGCCCACGGTTACGTCGGGCGCAGCATGGGGCCAGTTAGAGTTCCTTTGCTCGTTGCCAACCGTCGCAGTCTTGGTGGCGGGGCCATGCTCGACCATTGCATCGTCCGCATTCGGTCGAGTGTTGGTGGTCGAGTCCTTTACCAGCACCCAGCCTATCACTTCGGCACCTTGGCCATTCGCCCCAAGGCCGAACCCGTCACGCTTCCCAATGGCCGGGTGCTGACCATCGACGTGGTTCAGGACGGCAAAGTTCACGCCGCATTCGAGAGCGTGGAGAAAGCCCGCCGCTGGGTTCACAAACTTGGCGTCGTCGCCCCGATTACGGCCTGAGATGTGGGAGTAGCGAGCCAATCTCCGTATTGGCTTTGAACCGGATGTTAGGGCGTACCAGATTCGGACAGGACCGAACAACGAACGAATCAGAGAGAACGAAATGCCAGCCTACCTGAAGATCGAGAACATTGGCGTCGCACCGCCCGAAGGCTTCACCGTGCTGGGCGTCAGCCTTGCTGATACGACTGACCGGCAAGGCGTCATCGGACAATTCGGGTCCGGCAACAAGCACGGTGTCGCCCTCTTGCTTCGCAACGAGTTGAACCCCGTTGTCTTCGCCGGAACACTCAAGCTCGAATTTGGGACAAAGCCGCAGACAGTGGGCGATGGGCTAGCCGAGAAGGAATTCGCAAGGGTCGTTGTAAAGTACGGCGGCACCGATCCGATCACCGGCAGCAACCGCAGCGCCACGGAAGACCTTGGCTTCGTCCTCGACTACGGCAAGCAGGATTGGAATGAAGTGGCCCTCGCCCTTCGGGAATTCGTCAGCAACGCCATCGACCGATCCATTCGGGAGCATGGCGACTGGTCCGGGGTGAAGATCGAAATCGTTGACGAAAGCCGAGTGCGGGCCAAGGCTGGACATACTCGTGTCTTCGTCCCACTCAGTTCCGAAGTGCTGGCCTTTTACAACGATCTTGGGAAGTGGTTTCTGCATTTCTCGGAACCGGAATCGCTCACCAAGGCGATTCTTCCCAAACGCAACCGCAATCTTGGCGACCGCAAAGCTGCGGTCATCTATCGCCGTGGCGTTCGGGTCCGTGAGTTCGAGTCATCGGATACGGAAAGCCTGTTCGACTACAACCTGAACGACCTGACCATTGACGAAGCTCGGAAAGCCAGCGATTGGGACGTTCGGCACCATTGTGGGCGTGCGTTGGCTGGGGCCGACAAGCCCACCTTGGCCATCCTGTTCGATCACCTGCTGAACTCGGACAAGGCGGTGTGGGAGTTCAGCTTCGACACCTACGCTCTTCAACCGACGTATCGGGACAGTGATGCCGACCGGGAGCGGCAGAAGAACTGGCAAGAAGCGTTTGTGCAAGTTGCCGGTGACGATGCTGTGTTGACCCAAGAGGGAACGGCAGGGCAACTCGAACGCAAGGGCTTTAAGCCTGTGAAGGCTCCCGAAGGGCTTGTGAATGCCGCTTCACGTTACGGACTTCAGACCGCCACCAGCGTTCTCTCGATGGATGAGCTATCGGGCCGAGAAATCACCCCTCCTAGCCCTGACGCCCAAGCTGCCGTCGATCTTGTGTGGGGCTGGATCACGGAAGCCGGGCTGACGAACGGAAAGAGCAAGCCACCCGTGAAATGCTTCACGAGCATCCTAAACGGCGGCACGATGCTGAATGGGTATTACCGGGAAGGCACCGTGTACATCAACGCCGACCTTGCGGGCACGTCGTCGGAGTTTGCCGGGCAGGATGTGCTGTCGAACCGCTTGCTGAAAGTGGCGTTGGAAGAGCTTGCCCACTTCGTTTCCGAAGCGACGGATAACAGCCGTGATTTTCAGGACTACTTGCTCGAACTGGCCGTCAAGCTGGCACGGAAGCGAAGGTCCAAGAAAGTGTCGGCGTAAGTGGGAGTAGAAGAGCGGCGACCGTATTGAAGGCGAAAGTTACGGCGTACCAGAACGGATCGGGCAACATTCTCCCGAACCAGAAAGGACACCGTGATTACCGTGACTACTCCGAAGTTTGAACTTGGTCGTCTTCTCATCACCAACGGCGCTCAACAAGCGCTGGCAGCAACCGGCGAAAGCCCACTGGCTTTCATATTCGGTCGCCATGCGAAGAGCGATTGGGGTGACGTAGACGCCGACGATGCGGCATTGAACGACGAGGCGTTGAAGGACGGCTCCCGTCTCTTGAGTGCTTACAAGCTCAAGGACGGCACCAAAATTTGGGTCATCACCGAAGCGGAAGACGACAATGGTCAGCGGGAAGCGACTACGATTTTGCGACCAGAGGAATACTAGATGGAATGGATCGACAGACTGAAGAAGTCTGTGGAAGGCTGCTGGCAGTACCACGGACCCGCCATCAACATCGGCTGGTTTCAGACGTTTGACCTGTTCAACCCCGTCATCCTGTTTGCCTACCCCGTCCATCAAGAAATTGTCGGGGGCAGTGACGACGGCTTGAAGGTCTGGACAGGCTTCCGGTTCTCGGTGAGCGAACTGCTCAAGGTTGACGGCGTGAAAGTGAAGAACATCGAAGGGGCTTCCTGCTGCGTGCATTGCAATCCACACCCGCTGCTCGAAGTGGCGGGGACATTCGAGGATCACCCGTTCGATCTGATGGTATTGCTTGAACCCAAGAGAGACACCGAGGCCGTTGAGATTCTGGACGTTGCAGCCCAGACCGTGCGGCCAATCAAAAGGGAGACACAACCATGATTTCTGTAAACGAAGAGAACTTCGAGTCTGTCATCTTGAAAAGCGAGCTACCTGTGCTTCTCGATGTATTCGGCCACGGCTGCCCGCCTTGCAGAAGGATCATGCCGCTGATTGAGCAGCTTGCGAATGAACTCGAAGGCCGGGCCGTGGTCGCCAAACTCGCCGTCGAGGAACAACCACGACTGGCCGGAAAGCTCGGCGTCAACGCCGTGCCGACGTTCCTCGTGTTCGACAAAGGTGCCATCGTGCATCGGTTGGTCGGCATCCAGTCACGAGAGACGCTGCTGGATCGTTTGGGGCTGACGAATCTTGCTGGGTAGCAACTTCTGCAAAGATAACAATCGAAAAACTTTTTTGAGAAAAGTCTCCACGAAAACATGGGGGTTTGAGAAATACGCAACTATGCCCCCGTGTCTTTTTTCGTGGGACTCCAAAGGATTGTCAGAGGGGCTGGGACTCCAAACATGGCTGGGACTCCTTCCCAGAACCTTGGGACTCCCGAACAGATTGGGACTCCTGAAACTCTTGGGACTCCGACGACAGAATCGGAAGGCGGAAAAGAAAAATGGACCGGGACTCTACAAATCAGCCACGGTGGGTTCAGCGCCTGTTCAAGCTCATCGAAAAGCACTGGCGACACCACGGCCCGTGCAACTCGATTCGTTTCGACGCCCGTTACCTGACCGACAGCTTGGCATGGGAAGTCGAAGCCTCTCCCGCTTACCAAGAAGTCTTCGGCGGTGAGCAGGACGGGCAGCAAGTGTGGACCGGCTTCGTTTTCGAGGCAGGAGAGTTTTCACGAGAGACTGGCCTCTGGCTTCAAGATTTTGCCGTGGCCAGCCAGTGCGCCGCCTGCTGCCATCGCCCCAAAATGATGTTCAAGGGGAAGTTCCGGGGGCACAACGTCTTCGTAACCATCGCCCTTGAACCGCAACGGGGATCGGCTCCTGCCGAGTTGCTCGACACGATCACACGGGAAGTCCGGCGCAAAGGGGAAACGCCATGAGCAACCAGATTCAGATCATCAGCCCCTACTGGCTGCATGGGACTTGGCTCTTTGACGATGAAAGGGTGGGCCTCGTCCAAGAGCCATTCGTGAGCGGCGTGCCGGAAATGATTGACGACCTAGTGGCAGACATTCCCGATGCCCGCAGCGGGTTCCGGCTCTTGTTCTCATCCGGTCCTTTTCCGGGCTACCAGCGGAAGCTCGAATGGGTCCGTGAAGAGTTCGGCGGCAACTGGTACAAGGCCGACGAGCCACCGAGCGAAGGTTGGCTGTGTCCTGCTTTGTTCCGCTACTTCGAGTCGGCACCGGCCGAGTTGTTCGTGAAGGCTGAGGCGTTGAAGCGGTGACAGAATTTGCGTCGTTAGATCATGTTCGGAATATTCACCAGTTCGTTTAAGGAAACTACGTTATGCTGCAAACCATCGAGAACTTTCAAGGGGCATACCTCGCCAACATTAGTGGCGTAAGGGGAGTTGTCCTTCAGTTTGAGGACTCTACTCCCGTTGAACTCCGACGCTCGGCACCGGATCGAGGTTGTGTGGAGGATGGCAGGGTATTTATTCCACAATTCGCAATACCAGAGGTAATTGCCGCCCTTGTTGCCCACACGGATGCTCTCGAAAACCGCCAAGGCAAGGACGTGCTAGGGCAGGCGATGGATGACTTGGGAGCGGAGTGAAAAAGGATGAGAAGAACCCTTGGAGGGTCAAGTTCCCGCCAACGTCCTCGCCAGCGGGCATTCGTCCCCATTCATTTCGCCCCGCCGATACCGGGCCAGCAACTCCTTCGACCGCTGGGCCAGCATCCGGCGAACTTCCCGCCGCTTGCCCTTCACTCGTGGGATCGCCATCGAGTCGTATGCGGTGGTCTGGTGCCTCATCCAAGCGATGACGGCGGCTTCGGCCCGTTGCACGACGGAAATCCGTTTGGTTCGGGCGACGGTGCCGCTGCCGACCGGCGTGGCGTGATCGGCAACAACCTTGGCAAGCCGCTGAGCAAGATCGGCATGATTGGGATGGAAGGCGAGGAAGCTCACCACGGCTTGATTGAAGTCTTCGACGTAAACCTCTTGGGCCTTTTCCCGTCGCTTGGCATCGGCTTCTTTGCGTTTGGCGAAGCTCTCGGTGGATCGCTCAGCTTCGAGTTCGGACTGAATCCGCTCAATGGTCGTTGCCGGTGCCCAGACGCCCCGTGCGAAGACCTTCCGGCCCTTCTTCTCTTGTACCACCCAATGTTCCCCAGCGGCTTTGATCCGTCGAGTGAGGGCGGCATCTCCGGGAGGAACGAGAATCCAGCTAGCGGGCACGGTCAGCACTCTGCCGTCGGCGGCTCGGACGGTGTTCGGCGTGGGGCCGGGGGTGAAGGTGGTGGTCATTGCGGTCAGCTTCCTTGCCTTATCATCTAACGGAAGAGTCGTGGAATGAATCTGCCGGTCTTCGTCATGTAATCACGGTATTGGTCCCCGAATCGCTCAATCAGCATCGCCTCTTCCTTCGGTGTCCGCACGGCGAGCAGCACCAGGACGATCAGGCTCGTCAATCCGATCAGCCAGTTCGCCGTCAGGACAGTGACCGAGGACATGAGCAGCGCCGCCGTGACGTAAAAGGGATGCCGGACCCAGCGGTACGGGCCTATCGTCACGAGTGTCGCTTCTTTCCGAGTCACGACTGTATCCGTCAGGTTCCTGCCGAGACTCGAAAGCGTCCAGTACATCAGCAGCGAGCAGAATACCCCGGCGACAACACCGCCCCATCGAACCCAATCGGGCAGCGGGACCGCTGCCCAATGAAAGAAATCGGGGAACAGCAGATACCCGAACGTGGCGATCCAGAGGCAAAGACCGGCAAGTCGGAGCGTAATGGCGAAGGCGTAGCCCTCTGCTTTTCGGGAGATCGTCTCACCGGACTTTGCAGCTTGCAGGCGATGGTAGACCGTGACCGACATCGTGAGTGCAATGACGACGACCAGGGCGACACGGTATGGAATCTCCGAGTACATCAAGCTACCCATACCGCACGCCCAACCACACAGTTGGCTCATCCGGCGTCGTCCAATCAACCCGGTGCTTCTTGAATGCTGCAATGTTGATGAAGTCGCCGGGCTTCATTTCGACCATGCCATCCTCGAACTGCAACCGGGCCGCTCCATTCAGGACGATCACCCATTCGTGCTGGGGCTGGTCGTACCAGAAATCTGGTGCTGAGGCGTGACCGTGGGAGATGATCCGCTCGATGCGCACGTCGGCGGCTTGAATGAGCGTCTGGACGACTTCCTTCGGCAAGTGCTGGGGGAGGTCATCGAAGATGTTGGCGTGGTCGCTCATGATGTCACTCGATTCCCTCCTGCTCGAAATACTCGGCCAACCCTTTCTCCAGAGCGGCCATCGCCTCGGCCAGAGTATCGGGCTTGTCGTCCTCGAATATAACCCCGCCGTAGTCGATGGCCCGGACGATGAATCCAAAACCTTCCTGGTCGCCGATCTCGATATGGCCGAAGCCGTTGACCCATTTGGCAATTGCGGGGAATGTCTTCTGAACGTCGGTCGTGCCGGACTTCGTAAGGATAAGCGGAGTAGACCTCGACCGCCGCATCTGACGTAGGAAGTCCAGGTATTCCGCTTCCACAGCAGGCAAGTCGTTCTGAATCGAAACTTCGATTCCAAGTTCCTTGAGATGCTGAAACATTTCCTCCCAACGAGGGTTAGCCCGAAAGATGATCCGCTTCGGGCAATGGGCATCATCAATCATCGGTCGCTGCATCGCCGCTGCAAGAAGATTGGCAAGGTCGTTCACGTCCGGCGTGTATTCAACCGGAATCAGAGCCAAGGGGTTATTGTCGGGAAGTGCGACGACCAGCCCCAAGTAGTGCGTTTCTGATTGACCATGCGGCTTGGGCATGGCTCGGAAGTCGGCCTCCCAGGTATCGGCTTCCTTCTTGAGTCGCTTGATGTGCGTCTTGACGAAGGCCGTCCCCTTGCCGAGTTTCAGTTTGTTTCCCACGGTCACGTCCCCCGCTCGCCAATCCTACTCCGCAGAAACTCCACCAGATTCTCGGCGTCGTCCGTGCCGATCCGCAGCGTGCCGCCGTTCCTGAAGTGAACGACCACGCAAGTCCGGCCCCACAAGTTCCAGACCCAGCCGCCCCGGATGCTCAGGTGAATGCCCCAGCCGTCCAGCAGCAGTGTCCGCCCGATCTCGACGGAGCCAATGTCGGCGTACTGAACCGTCCGCCGAAACAGAGGTATCGGGCCGAAACGGATTGCCAGCACTTCGCCCTGATCCTCGACGGTCAGGTGGTGAAAGCATGGGCCGAGCAGAGCGATCAGCAGCCCCACGCTGCCGCCGATGTAGATGCCGGGTGTTTCACCGATGATGAAGACGAGGACGAAGCAGGCCAGAGCGGAGGCGTAGAGGATCAGGCAGAGCGGGGCTTTCTGCGTGTGGGAATATCCAGGAGTCGCTGCCGCCGTTGTCATCGCTTCGTTTTCTTCTGGGGTTTGCCCTTCGCCTTCTTCGCCACGAACTCATTGCCAGCACCTTGATTGGCCTTGGGATTACTCTCCATGACGACGCCTCGTAGCGACTAATTGTCGGTGTTGTCTATGGAAGTCTGTCCCCTTGCGATCTCCTTGAGGACAGTCTGCATTTGTGCGCATAGCTCCGTGAGGCCAGTGCGGAGAACGTCCAGGTCATCTTTCGCAGACTCCTCAAGTTCCTCAAGGCGGCTGGCGTTCTCGTCTACCGCCGACACAAGGTAAACTTCAAGCCGCTCTTCGTAGGCATCACTCGGCATGTCATCAACGTAGACAGATTCCGGGTCAAATTGAGCCAACTCACGCAAAGGCCCCGATTCGGCAATGAGTTGCTGAAGCCGTTCGATCTGGTTCATGTCGATACGAGAGGTCAGCGGTCCTCCCGACTCAAATGAAAACGCCCACGGCATGTCTACCTTCGCAATCGCTCGTTCGGTGTCATCGAGAGTGAGAGCGATCTGGTCGAGGCAGTCCTCGGTGAGCTTGTCCTGTAACGAATCGAGGCAAGATTGCAATGTTGCGAAGGAAGCGAACAGTAGGTCAGTTGAAGCACCAAGGTAGCGAACGGAATCGGCCTTGATCTGCTCCACGGCCTGCTCCAGTTGAGCAATGGCGGTTGTGTCCTCGGTAATTACACCGCACTCCCAATTGTCCTGACTCTCCGACGAGAAGTTAGCCGAACCGACAAAAGCGATATTCTCCGTCATCACAATCTTGGCGTGGTTGCGAAAGGCGAAATATGTTTCAACCACGGTTTCGTAGCGGGTCGGGTCCAACTGAGTCAAGAATCTGGCGATTTGGTCTTTTGCCGCAGCTTTGGTCCTCTCGACGTTTCGTCCAAAATATCGTTCAAACCTTTTGGGGATGTTGCAGATGATGCACGCTTTGACGCTTGCTTGGCTCAGTGCATCCAGAAGTGTCCTGTCGGATGCGGAGACGTTGAACGTCACCACCGTTATCCGTTCGGCATGCTGAAAGTCATCTAACACTTTCTGAAAGGCTGGCTCTCCCTTCGACATGACAATGGTGGAAGACGCACAGTCGATCTGAGTGATGGGCATATTCTTCTCCGTATCTCCTACCTCTGCCTCTTGATCTCGGCCACACGCCCAACCAGATACCCGATCTCGTCGCCATCAAGTTCAGCGACCGGGGCAACGCCGTGGATGTTCTTCAACAGGTCTTCCGCCGCACCCAAGAACGCCTTGAACGACGACTCGCCATCGCAACGACCAGCAGATGGCCGTCGGCGTGATGACCATCTCGGCCAGCCTGGGCGTTGTCCAGTCTTCTCCCAGCAGGCAGCCGAGGATCGCCTGGAAGTGGTCACTGACCTCGACTGCCCGGAGCTTGCGGGCGCAGTCCTGGCGAATCTGGTCGGGATCACGGATAGGAAGGTCGTCGGGGGGCATCAATTTGCTCCCGCCTGCACCGCTTCCGGCCTCGGCCAAATCTTCTTCGCCAAGTCGAGCAATTCCTTGCTGCGGGTTTCAACAGCGGCTTCACTCCACTCTTCTAGGGCGATGAGCTTGCGGTTCATCGCCAGGGAACTGTGTTCGCCGAGAGCGGCCTTCTTGTTCGGCCATGCACCGTTCGACATCGCCGGGTTGAGCTTGTCAGTAACCAGTGTCAGATTGCCAATCGTGTGAAGCAGGGACTCCCGCCGCTTCGTGGCCTCTTCCACCGGAACACCCACTGGCAATGGCCAATGCGCCTCCCACTCCTGCGGTAAGACATGCTCAATGGTGAGCTTATCGTGGATCGTGATCTTCTCGGACTTGCCGGTATACATTTCCAACTCAAGTGCTTCGAGAACGATCCTCACCCTCGCACGGGTCAACACGTCGTAGAAGGGGCGGTTGAGCCACGCCTTTTCAAACTCATCGTCTTTCGGCCACCGGGTACTCTCGGCATCCTGAGACAACAGAAAATCTCTGACCTCCTGAGCCGAAAACGTGTCCTTGCTCTGAAGGTGTTGAATCAGCGACCGCATCAGAATGTTGTAGTTCTTGGTTGTGAGGCCACAAATCATGCGACGGACCAGGAAGGATTCGAGGTCGCCCAGCACAGATCGCACTTCATCCGATGGGGTTCCATCGGCACGCTTGAAGACTTCCAGAAGGACTGGAAAAACGGTCGTTGTGTCCAACTCATTCAGCCGGTAGAAAAACCTGCCCTCTGGGGAGTCGGGGCTGAAACCCGACATGAACTTCTGGAAGATTGCCCCGTAGCTGTGGATCGACTTCAAGTGGTCCTTGGCTGTGATCGTGGGCTGCTTGCGGGCCAAATCCCGAAACTCGGCGAACAGATGTGTGGCCGGAACTTCATCACCCTTCATCAGCGTCAAGTAGTGCTGGAGGAAGAGGTCGATTCTGGGCCGTTTGAGCCGCCCCTGCCGGACCTCCTCCCTCCAGAAGGCTGAGTCCTTGTCAAACGGATTCCAATACTTCTCGTAAAGCAGTTCGACGTTTTCGTTCTTCAGGTCCGCCGATTGGAAGAGGAAGTTCTTGATGAGGTCAGCGGGTAGCAATGGCGTTCCCAAGGCGTTCAAGGTCTCGAAGATCACCTGGGCATCGTCGTTGTCGTCCAGGTCGATTACGACGACCTGCATATCGTCCTTGATCGCCTGCCACAGAACCTTGAGCCGTTCCGTGAAAGCTGGTTCCGTTGATGGCCCCAGCCAATCACTCAGAGTGTCGTAGTAATACAGGTAGGCGTGCGGAATGAGATTGTCTTGAGGGTTGTTTGCGGGCTTTTTCTTCAGCTTGAACTCGGTACGGACATTCTCAGGTGATCCCGCATTCATGACGGAACGAAACTGATTGCGATCAGCGTTCGTCGGCCAAATCTTAAACACATCGTCTGCCTCGTCGCTGAGAGGAACTTCGTTCGTAGTCAATTTCGAGAATGCTTTGTGGTAGCGTTCATCCCCTGCCGCTTTGCAACGATCACGCAGAGCCGCAAGAACTACTTGGAACGTGGTCATGCGCTGCTGGCCGTCAATGATCTGGCGAGTGTCAATGTCGCCAGTGGGAGTCTTCAGTTGATCGAGGACGATTGCACCAAGAAAGTGCGGGCGAGGGGCGTTGTTCAGTCGTCGCTCGGCAACATCCTGGATCGACTCCCAAAGAGGCAGCCAGTTTACTTCCTGTTTCCAGACATAGGGGCGCTGGAACAGCGGGACGACCAGTCTGAGGCTGGGGTCGAAGATATGACCGAGACTTTTCTTGTTGGCGTTCATTCGTACTCTGGCTCCCTTGGCTGCGGCAACCGCCAAATTAATCTCATTGCACGCCCAGGGCCTTGAACACGGCGTCCACCGGGTCGGCGTAGAATCCGGTCTGAAACTTGGCGAACAATTCGCCGGGGATCGTCGGGATGTCCTTTACACTGGCCATCGGGAGCAGAAGCCGTTTGGCACCTGCGTCGAAAGCAACCTGTAATGACTCGGCCAGGTTCTCCACGGGGATGATGTTCCCGCCCAGGCTCATGCTGCCCAGGACGACCATCTGCTGCTGAATTGGCTTGCCGAAGACTGCGGAGCATAGGGCCACGAACGCCGTCAGCGTTAGGGCGTTGGTCGGCCCGGTGTTGTGCAACTCGACAATGTGTAGGTGGTAATCGTGTTCGCCCGGTTTGATTGAGGCACTGACACGAGTGGCGTTGGCCTTGAAGTAGTCGAAGCCGACCTTGATCGCTTCCTTCGCCGCTGAGTTCGATCCGAGGCCGGAAGTCTTCAGTGAACCATTGCCCGCCGTCACCTGGGTTTCCAGTCGATACAGGCCCAGGTGCGAACCGGCTCCGCCTGTGGCGACGGTGTGCATGACACCAGGATTCAACGGCCCATCCGGGATCAGTGATCCGCCGCCTTGTTCCGGGACGTTGATGAACTTCTCCTCCATCGTTTCGGTGTCGATGTAGGAGAAGTGAACGTCGAAGAATTCCATGCCGCCGATCTTCTTCAACTGCTCTTTGACCCGGCGACGGGATTCGAGGGCGTACTCCAAGCAGCGGCGGACAGCTTCCTTGTCGTACTCTTCGGTCGGGTACAGCAACTTCAGCAAGCCGGAGACGGTGTGCTTGACCCCAATCGTGTCCCGCTGGTTCAGGTCACGGCCCAGCTTAAAATACTTGTTGATCGCATCTCCGAAATTCCGCTTTCGCATCTCCCGCATCCATTCGGCGAGGTAGTCCACGATCAGGCCATACTGGTTCGTGAAGAACTCAGGCCGCATCTTCGGGATTTCCCAGCCGGGGACGTAGGCATGGAATCGGTCGAAGAAGGCCGAGTCGATCATCGCATCGGGGAACGGGGCAAACAGGTGACTGGTCTTCACGAGCGTATCGACGGGCTGGTTGATGTTGCCGACGAAGACCATCGCCGCCGAGGCGCTCACCGAGTCACGGCCACGGGCGAATGACCCCGAAGCCATGTAGTCCTTCATGATCTGGACGCCATCCTTGTCCTTGAAGGAAATGCCCGCCACTTCATCGAACGCCACCACGTCCCACAGGCCGACCAGGCCGATCCGGCCCCGACCGATCATGTTGTAAAACAGGTTCGCAACGGTGGTTTGCCCGCCCGACACCAAGATGCTGTTCGGACTGATTTCCTTGTAAATGTGGCTCTTGCCGGTCCCACGAGGCCCAAGCTCGGCCAGGTTGAAGTTGTTCTCCACCAGCGGGATCATGCGGGCCAGCAAGTGCCACTTCACCCGCTCCTCGAAATTCGTTGGCTCCATCCCGGTCGAGCGGAGCAACACGTCGATCCATTGCTGCTCGGTGAAGGCCCGCCGCCCCTGGAACAACTCTTCCAGGTCCATGCCGGGCATCTGGATCGGCTTCACTTCTTCCACGATGAAGGGCGATCCCTTCTGCCCCTCCTCGAAGAAATACTGCATCGTGATGATCGACCAGATGCCGCCCGCCAACAGCTTTTCGTACTTCTTGACGAAGGTGGTCGAAATCTCCGCCCCTTTGACGCCCAGGTTGAAAAGCTGGGCCTCGTACACGTCCCGTTTCTCGTTGAGCGTGACCGTCACCTTGTCGATGATCTTGTAACTGCCCCGCTCTCGGATGATCGACTTGACCTTCTCCGCTTCATCCGGGCGGACGTAGTTCTCGGCCAGAATCTTCTTGACCGTTTGCAGGCCGTCCTGAATCACCTGCTCATCGTTCGAGGCGCAGTGCGATCCCAGCAAATACTCAAGGACGTAAACGGGGACGTTGGCTCCCTCCTTCACGAGCTTGGTCAGGTCTTTACGCACGACCTTGCCAGCAAAGTGCCGGTTGAGCAATTCGTCCAGTTCGCCGTTGGTGATGTTAGAAGTCATCGCTGAAAGCCCTGTCAATTATCACGTCCACGCTCTGTTGTTCGATGTCGGTTTCCGCATCCCGCAAGCGAAGCGTGTACTTGGTTTTCTTGTCATATTGCCGATCTTCCAGCACCAGGACGACCTGCTTCGTCCGTTCGTCCATGTTCTCCGATGTGCTGTCGAAGGTCACTTTTTCGATGTTCGTCACCGGCTCATGGGCTTGGTAAATGGCGACCTTGAGCGTGACGCCTTTCACCCGGTCGCTCACCGGCTCGGTCTGAAGCAGCAGGAAGCGGTACTTTGGGGTCGTGATCCGGTGATTCACGCCAAGCACCTGCACGCCGACGCTCTTGGTTGCCGTATCCTGCTTGCCTTTTCCCTTTACATGCCGCACGGTGACAACCGGCACGACGACCTCCTGGAGCATCGTGCCGCCGTGAAGGAATCGAGTCACGCCGCCGCTGAAGCGGAACAGGTTCGCCGCCTTCGGAAGCCAGAACTCCATGTCCCCCTCGGCCTTGGCTGATTTCAGCGTGTGGCCGTGGTACGCCTCATCCACATCGGGCAGCTTGCGGCCCAAGAGGTATCGCTTCTTGTCATGAACTGTGCCTGCCGGTTTGTGGTCGATCTTGCTCTTGTGGGTTTCGTCCGGCTTCGTTTCGGTGAACAGGAACCCGTGGTCGGCGGTGACGACGATGTAGTTGCCGTTCAGACTGTTGATGATGAAGCGGATCAGATCGCCGAGTTCGTTGATCGCCTTCCTGACCGCCTCGAACGTGTCGCCTTCCGTGGCCGGTTTCTCGCCTCGGCTGTCAATCTCGTCGTGGTAGATGTAGACGACTTTCTTCCCGGCCACGGCGTCACGGCCTTCTTCCTTCTTCATTTTTAGAAGTTCGTCGGCCCGCAGAACGACCCCATCGACCGATGCAAGTATCTCGTTCCGCTGTTCCGACGAAGCACACGGCTTCCCGTCTACCAGGATGTTGCCCTTGGCGTCGTATTCCAGCTTTTTGTGGGGCAGGAGGCTCGCCATTCCCAAGGCGGTGTAGGACGGCAGCACGCTCAGTTGCGACGAGAGCGTGGCGGTGAAGCGGTACTTCCCGTTGAGTTCCTGGGTGAGTTCGTGAGCCGCCTCGTACCGGAAGGCATCGCTGATGATGACGTAGGCCCGGCGATTCTCGGCTTCCTGCAACCGAGGCTCGACGTTCTTCTGGTAGAACTCGTACTCGTTGGAAACCTGCTTGAGCTTCCAGTTCTCCAGCAGTCCGCCATCGACAAACTTGCCCCAGGCGAGGGCGATGGCGTTGATGTACCACACCGAATACGCCGCTTCGATCTGCTCCCGCAGCGGCTTGAGCATGTTCCAGTTCTTACAAACGTCGGCGTGTTCGCAGAAGTGCCGGTAGAACTGGTCGAACTGGTAGAGCTTTTCCTCGTAGGCCCGGTACATCGCCGTGGCGTCATCGAAGTCGAAGCCGTCCCGGTGGATGTTCCGCAGGTTGAAGAACTCGGCAGCAGTCACCAGGGCTTCGTAGACGGCGTGCAGTTCCTTGCGGGGGATGCTGGGATCACCGGGAACCGTGGGCAAGGCCCAATGGCCGGACTGACGCTTGGTGACGACGAGCCGAATGTCCTCGACCTTGATCGCATCGGCGGTCGCCAACACCCGGTCTTTCAAGTTCCGGGCGATTTCCGTTTCGACCGCCACGAACGTCGGCACGTCGATCAAATGGTCGATGTCGAAGTGGTGAAGCTGTTCGCCCAGGTTGATGCGGCGGGAGACATATTCCGAAAGCCGGTCGTAGCTGCTCCCCTTGCTGGCGCTGTCTCGCCATTGAGCCAGACAGACGACGGCGTTCGCACGCCCCATCTGCGGCAGGACCAGGTGTGCGAGGTTAGGTGCCTGACCGTGCAAGTGCTGGGTAAAATCCGTGACGAGGAGCCGGACCAGCAGATTCTCCAGATTCGGCGATTCATCCGTGTAGCCAAAGGCCCGCTTGATGAACCGCCAGAACGGTTCGGCCAGATCGAATTTCTCGATCTGGTCCCACGCCTGGACCGGCTCCCGCAGGTCAATGTCTTCCGCTTCGGAGTAAAAGTGCAGGAGCGTGCGGAGGATGTTGTAGAGTTCCGGCTGGTCGGCCTTTACCACAACCGCCAGCATCTTGCGGTCGAGGTCGTCGGCGTTGTCTTCCGGGGTGACAAGCGACTTGAGCTTCTGAAGCCGGTCCTTGTTGTCGCAAAACTTTCGGCGGTCGGCCAAATGCTCCCGCAGGTGGTGTGATTGCAGACCAAGTTCATCGAGGACGATGGACGCCTTGTCCGCCCGGAAGTTGCGGCTGTAGAGGCGAATGTCGAGCAGCCAGTCGTCGTCGTAGTTCGGCTCCTCGGTGGGAGAGTACACCAGAAACTTGCTGTCCGGGTCGCTGCGTTCGATCTGGAGTTTGGCTTCCAGCATCCCGGTCTGGTCCAGCCGAATGACTTGCACACCCTGAACGGGAGAGAACAGCGAGCCGGTCAAATAGCCAACGAACTCTTGTTCGGGATCATTCCAAAAGACGATCCGCTCTTCTCGGAAGAGTTTGTCGAGGGCGTCGTTGACTTGCCTAGTGTCCATTTCCAATCCTGTTACAGCAGGTCTTTTACAAACGTGATCTTGCCCGATGACTCTTTGGCTTGCACATTGGTTGATTCTTCGCCAAACAGGTGCAGCCCCTGCTTGCTACCGGACACTGCCACGAATACATCGCACGGATGCGTCGGTACGGGACTCATTGATGGCACGCCAGACGCCGACACATACGACGTGTCAACTGGCGTGATAACGACATAATCGCCGTTGTGTTTGGGGTCGCTGTTCTGATAGAGCTTCGCCGTGTAGTTCCCACCGTTGAAGAACGTCTTGAGATCTTTCGTGTCTGGGACTACAACCGTCTTGTACCCAGAAGCCGGAGTTCCGAGGCTGGCTACGGAATGCTTGGGCGAAATCAGTGACCCATTGTCGAGGCCCTGAACCATATTTGCAGCGAGATCATTTTTGTCGGTGAACATTGTCGGTTACTCCTCGTTGTTTCGGTCGTGGCTCGTTATTCCTCATCCTTCGTGCCGGAGATGGCCTTCACGTCGGCGAGGATGTCGCCGAACTTCGGGTCGCTGAATTTGCCGTAGTTCACTTTCACGCCGTCATCGAGGTCGAGCTTGATCCGCTGGTCGGCGTAGTGCCGCAGCTTGGCGTCGAACTCTTGCAGTTCGGCGATCTGCTTCTTGACGGTATCCCGTTCCTTCTCCAGCTTTCGTCGCACCGTGGCGGACGAAGCGGCGGCGATCTCCCCGCCTTGACCCTTCTGGTCGGGCGGGCCTTGCAGGTGTTCGAGGCGGGCGTTCATCTTGCCGAGCAGCGGGATGACGTATTCGGTGCGCATCCGGGCCAGCGTGCCTTCGTGGTAGCGGTGCAGGTAGACGAGGCACTGGAAGGCCCGCTGCTTGCCGCTGGAGAACAGCCAGTAGATTGGCCGCTTCTTGTACATCGACAGGTGGTGCTTGTAGAACCCCGTGGCGAGGTAGCGGCGGATCGTCTCTCGTGCCTGCTCGCCGTTGTTCGAGCCGAGGCTTTCAGCGACGAACTTCAGGTTCTCTTCCAGGTGTTCCTTCGGCCATGCCACGCCGACGAACTCCACGAAGCGGTTGGCGGCGTCGTCCCTGATGCCCCAATCGGTTTCGAGCAGCGGGATGATGCCGTCGTCGTCGGCCCGGAAGGTCTTATACTGGCTAGGGTCGAAGCCCTGGTTGCCGCTGTGGGCATAGATCAGCCCTGGCTTGTCAAGGCTGTAGCGTCCCATCATGCAGCCGATGGCGTAGGAGAGCAGCCGCCTGATGTCTTCGGCTCGGTCGGGGCGGTAGAGCGTGATCTGGTCGTCGGGGACTTCGGGTGAAAGCTCGTCTTGTAGGCCATAGGCTTCGATGAAGAGTCGATTGTTCTCTTCCTCAAGTTGGCGTGTCTTCGCACGGCGATTGAGTTGCAAGCTCGTCACATTACTGTGAGACTCTTCAATCGTTTTTTCTCCGATTTCCACCATTTCAATTACAGAGAAACCCGCCGACCACTCTGAGTAATTCCAATCCGCCTTTGAAATGGATAACAATGCAGCAACATTAACTTCCACAGTGGTTCGTTCTGCCATAGGAAGCAAAGGCATGTTGCGCACGTCTCTAACCTGCACATCCATCGTGGGATTCAACAGCCCCAAAACTGATTGCGCCACCGGCGTATTGAGCAGGCCGAGTATGAAAGGAATGTCCTCATTGTTTTTTACGAATACAGACGACCCCACCTTGTCGAAGGTCGTATCCTGCGGAAGAAGCCTGAACCCTGAGAGCTTGCCTGACACACGACTCCAGGTGATTCCCGGTCGATACCACAAATACTCTGGAATGATGCGTGCGCTGCTTTCACTGCGATAGAACTGACGGTGCTTCTGGCGACCAATCTACTGCGAATTCAAGGTTCCCGTACCAACGCCGAAAATCGCCGCCCTTTGCGTACAAGAGCCACTTCTTTGACCGTCCAAGATTGTCGAGCGATACCTCCCACCAGCAACGAACAAACTTTTGATTGTTCGCTGTGATGTTTTGGCCGTCTGAAATAGTTGAATCGACAAGTGTAGATCGTGAGAAGGCTGTCCGTAGTGTGTCACTTACCCAATATGCAACAGGACTCCCAGGGATTGTGTCGAAGCTATGCTGGAATGGACCGAGAAGCTGACGGGTTCGATTCTTTAGAGCGGCTTTCTTCTCCGTCGCATCCAAGTCAGTGACACGTTGGAAGAACGCTCGAATGTTCGGGACCAAGAACGGGCGAATAGAGAAGGCGACCGTATTAACTACCTCCCCTGAAATCGCCTCAAATGCCCGTGGGCCGAGATGGGCAAGCGTCTCGACCGAATTTGCCGAGAGCAGGTGCTTTCTGAAATCTTCAAAGGACGCCAGGAACATCCAGTTGTGCATTGTTACCATGCCGACGTATCCACGCTCGCCCGCAAGCGAGACGTTGCGCTCAATAAACATCGCATATACGTCTGGCTTGCACCGCTCGAACTTGTCACGAGCAAAGTCCCGCAAAAGCTGGGGCATTGATTTCGGCCCCATATACGGCGGGTTTGCGACCACAGAATCGTAATGCCGAGAAAGCAGCCGAGCCTGCTGCAAGAGCGGCTTTAGGACGTGGGCCGAGGCATGGGTCAGGTCGCCAAACTTCAACACATCATCGACCCGCTTTTCGATCTCCGGCAATTTGGCAGCCAGCTTCGGAGGAATCTGAATCAGGGAGCCGAAGGTCTTGGCGTTCTCGAACAACTCCAGCAGATAGGCGATGTCGGCCTGCGAGACGTGGCCCTTTTCGGCGAGGGCCTTCTTGCTGAAGAGGCCATCCTTCTCTTCCTGGATTTCCTCGAACAGATACTCCTTCGGCACATCCTCCTTGTTGATCGGTGAGTTCAGAGCGTGCGTAATGTCTTCGGCATTCAGGCCCTTGCTATCCTGGATCGCCACGACGTTTGGCTTGGCCTCGCTGTCGAAGATACGGCGGTCGTCGGCACGGGCCTTCATCATCAGGGCGAAGGCCGCAAGCTGCGCCGCCCGGTCGTCAATCTCCAGACCGAACAGGTTCTTTTGCAGGATGAGTGACGGGATGTCCTTGGCCCGGTAGCCCCGCTCCTGGTAGATCGCTTTGAACAGGTCGTAGGCTTCGACCAGGATGTGACCGGAACCGCAGGCCGGATCGAGGAACGTCAACTCCTCCGGGTTCAGGCTCGTTGGCGTGATTGCCTTCAGTTGCTCCTGCACTTCCGGCGTCTGCTCGGCTGGCTCGATGTAATACTCCATCTGCTGACGGAGAGCCGACTGCGGGTAGGTCGCCAGCCATTGCCGACCGAGCGTGTTCTGCACAAGGTATTTGACGATCCAGTTCGGCGTGAAAAGCTGCGTGGCGGCGGGAATATCCTCGCTGGCGACCACCTTGCCGATCACTTCGTCCTTCTTCTCCGAGATGTAGAACTGGTACAGCCAGCCGATGATCTCGACTTCCTGCCAGTCCTCCTCGTCAATCTCGTTGACCAGCTTGCGGATCAGCGAATCGGAGTGAAGCAGGTTGTCCGGCAGCAGCAGTTCCGTTTCGTCGTCGATCTTCTCGAACAGAAACGGCATCGCCTTGTTAAGTGCGTTGCACTGAGCCGTGAGCAGCAAACGGTAGAGTTCTTCCTCCTTTGTCCCATCGAGCTTGAGTTCCAGCACCTTCTTCGCATCGAGGCCAGGCAGCGTGACGTGCTGGGCCTTCTCCAGAATCTCCGGCTGCGAATGTCCTTCGGGATGACTCAACACCCGGAAGCCGTGATCGAGGTATCCCTTGATTTCCATGAACCGGATGGCGACGAATCGGTTGAACCAGGTGTAGGCCATCGCCTCCATCGTCTGCTCGAAGCCGACCTTCTTGATGCGGGCTTCGAGTTTCTTTCGCTTGTCGCCCACGGCCTTGGGGAACGGCTTTCCGGCGATGAGAACTACGTCCCCCTTCTCGGTCATCGGCTCGGCCTTCTTCGCCGACAGACCGTAGTGCGCAGCCCGATCCGTCACCGCCTGAATGAAATCACGGCGAGCTTGCGGAGCGTAGTTTTTGAGCTTGGTGCGGTTCATTCGGTGTCTTCCTCTCCGTCGCAAGGCCCTGCCGTGTCCGATGATTTGATCTTGTTGATGTGCGTGCGAAACCGGCACATCGCCTCTGAGAGCGTCGGCACATCCACAGCATTCACAACGTCGGAATAGCTGTTGGCGACCGCTGCGGGAACCAACTCGCCGGAGGGATAGAAAATCCAACCCTCCGACTTCTCGTGCTTTGCATCTTCGTTTGGGGGCTGATTTAGCAAGGGTTTCCCGTCGGCGAATGCTTTTGCAGCACAAGCACAAACTGCGGCGTCAAAATTGTCTTCTTGGCTGGTCAGCGTCTTATCTTTCTGCTTGGCGGGCTTGTACCACTCTCGGATGTCATGAGTGAGTTGCAGTCCGCACATCCAATCCACAAACGAGCGGGATCGCAGGCAAGCCTTGGGATAAGTTTCCAGGAGCGTGATGTTTTGTGATTTCCAAACGCCCCACGACTCAAGGGCAGCGTCCAGGGCGCACAGCAGAGCCATCCCTTTGGTTGATTGACTTCCAATGCTGTCTACGACAGCGGAAAAACTTGATCCAAGCTCTCTCTCGGTTCTTCGGAATAGCAGCGTGTTCTGTGAGTTCTTGTTAGCTCGTTCAAAACGCCAATCAGCGTGCAATTGCCCCTGAAGCAACAGCGAAAATGCCTTCGGCCAGCCGAGAGGCGTATCAATGGCGATGAAGTATCTGTCGCTGGCCGAAAAGCGTAGTGACAGTCCGCAAAGGGCAAACCAAGCGTCGATCAGCGTCTCGGCCTTCTGAGTCGCATCGCAAACCCGCTGGATTGTCTCACTCAGGTTGTTACGGTAATGCCAGCCTGCATTCTGCTCGTCCAACACGACAAGCGCATCGCAGCTTGCCTTGTGTGCGTTCTTGCATTTCCAAGCACCAACATCCCATCCGATGAAGTAGTCCATTGGAATTCCCCCCTCACCGAATCTGAATGCGTTCGCCACGGCTGATCGCTTGCTGAAGTTCATTCCGCAAAGCGTCGAGGAAGCCGTCGATGTCATCCTGGGTTTCCAGGTATGGAGACTTCACCAGCAACGACGGCTTGATTTCTTTACGAGGCTTCACGACGACCTTTGGTTCATCGCCGCCTTTCTTCTCCTGCTTTTCCAGTTTCTTCTTCAGGAACGTCTCGATCTCCACGAGGGCAGCATCTAAGGCCCGCTCGGCCTCCTGCACTGCTTGCCCGATATGGGCCACACTGTCTTGCCGCTGCACGGCACTTCGCAGCGATTCGAGCGGTCCCAGGCACTTTCGCCGCAATTCTTCGTCGCTGTGGGCCGTCTCAACTTCCTTGATGACCTGCGAATGGAGTTCGTTGATGCGGGCCAGGGCTTCATCCCGCCGCTTGGTGACGATGGCGGTGTTGATCGCCTCGACTGTCGAAATCAGCCCCTCAGCTTCATGCACGATCTTGTAGGGGCTGGGAGCCGACAGGATTTCCTTCATGCGGGCCAGGGCCGTGGCCGCTGCCTGGTCCCGTTCCAGTTCCATGCGGTTCAGGTCAAAGCGGTCGGACGCCTTGCGGAGCTTTTCCCAAGTGGGCCGCTGCTGTCGATAGAACTGGTCGATGTCGTGGAACTCGTCGCAGAGGTCGAGCAGCGGTTCCTTGTTCTCCAAGAAGCGGTCGATGAACTTGGCCGGTTCGTCTGCGGCGAGCAGCGCCTTGATGAGATTAAGCCCATCGGTGATCTCGGCCTGACCGGGGTAGTTGCCGGTGTCGGCCAGCGACTTGTAATTCGACAACGCCGACTGCCAGTCCTTGCACTTCGACTTCAGGAACTCGAACAGGCCGTCTTCGCTGTCCGGCCCCATCTCGGAGAAGACTTCTTTGCCCAGGTTGCGGCACTGTTGCAGCACCTTGGGGTCGGTCATCTTGCGACGAACAACCGTGATGGTCCGCTGCTTGCGAGGGGCCGTGATGTTCTCGAACACCTTATCTATGGAAATGGGAGCGCCATTCATGACAAGCTGAATCTCGCCCAGCACATGCAGGCAGGCGACCAGCAGCAGCACTTCTTCATCCGGCCAGCCGTAGGGCCGCTTGCCGTACTTTTCAATCATGTCGAACAGCACGACGGGGTGGTTGGCCTTGTCGGAGAGCGTGATGAAGTCTCGGACCTCTTCCATCGCTCGGTTGTTGGCCCCGGCGATGGCCGCTTTTTGCAGATCGTTGGCCCGCAGGATCGCTTGCAGTTCCTTCTTCGGCTCGTCGCTGAATTTCCCGATGTGAGCCATCTTCGGGAACGTGTTGTCGATCAGGTATTCGAGTGCTTCATCGAGCGCTCCCCCTGGTGTGGACGACTTGATTTCGACCTTTTGACCAGCGGCGAAGTAGGCGGCGTCGCTCAGCATCTGGCCGAGCGTGTTCTTGAGCCGTTCCCGGCGTTCCCGATTCTCTTCGGCCAAGGCCCGATGAATTCGCTTCGTCGTCTCCGGGAGCGTGTCGTCGGACTTGGTGCGGAGATACTTCTCCGTCTTGATGTACTGCCGCAGTTCCCGTTCGAGGGCGGAATCGTCTTCGAGCTTGATGACGACCTGCCCACCTTCGGCCATGCTGTCCCGCTGGAAACGGGCGTTTTCCCACAACTCCGGCTCGCCCTCGGCACCCAGCGGCGTGAAGACTTGCACCGTCAGGTCTTTGTCCACCCGGCTTCCATACGGAAATCCATCGCAGACTCGATTGAAGGTGAAGTCCATTTTGTTCGTTTGGTAGCGATACTTCTTGGTCCCTTTGAGGACATCATCGAAGATTACTTCGCCCAGCACCTTGGCCTCTTCAGTGCTGTTCAGGTCAAGCCCCCGGATTTCCCGGTTGATGTCTTGTTCTTCGTGGGTCAGGAAATAGAAGTTGTCGCCGCTGCGACCGATGAGCGATTGCTTCTCCAACCGCAGCAACGACTCTTCGATCTGCTTCTTTAGAGCCAGCCGGTCGGCGTCAATTCGGTCGATGCAGAGGGTCACGAGGTTGTCGATGTTGCCTTTCATCTCATCGACATAGCGGATCAGGAACAGCACCCGCAGGATTTCGATGTCGAACGGTTTGAGGCTGGCGTTATCCTTCGCCTGGTCGATGGTCCGCTTAACAGCGGTATCGAGGAACGAGTCGATGGATGGGTAGAAGCGGTAAAGCGGAACCAGTACGCCAAGGTCACAGTCGGCCACGGCCTGTGTGGCCGACTGGAAGGCATCGAGGATTGACCGCTCACCACGAGACAAGTGCAGGCCCGTGGCACCGGCCTTGCGAATGACCTCGAACACCCGTTGGATCAGTTCAAACTGATAGGGAGCAAACGGGTAGTTGCGGCTGAAGTCGTCGGCGTCTTTGTATTGCTTGTAGGTTCTGCCGACATTGTGAAACGAAAGCTGATTGCGAAGGATGTCCCCCTTTTCTTTGAAGGTGGTTTCCATCCATTCCTTGATCTGGTCGTTGTCCTCGTCCTTCTTGAGCAATCGCTCCTGGATGACTTCATCGCAGTTTTGGCTGGACAAAGAGAGGCGAGTCTTGAAGCGACCCTGAATCTTGGAAAAGTCGTGGGACTTCGTGCTGCGGAGATCGCCCAGCACGGCGTCGATGTCTTCCTGAGACGTAACGACCACCCAGGCTCGGCCACCGCAGGCGGTGCCAAGGTCTTCCGTGATCGTTTGCAGGTTCAGCATCAAGTGGGTGTCGCCACCGATGAACTGCCCGACTTCATCGACCAGGAAGATGATGCGGTGGTTCTTGCCCTTCTGGTCCAGGTATTCCTTCACCCACTTGCAGAAGTTCTCGATGGTGAGCGTGAAGTGGTCCTTGGCGTTGTCGATCCACTTGATGCACGAATCGACGCTCTGGCCCGTGACTTTGCCGAGCGCCTGCACCACATGGTCACGGGAGAAGTGATATGCCTTTCGCCGCTCCTTCCACGACTTCCCGGCCAGGGCCTCAAATTCCTTCTCGAACTCTTCGAGCTTGCCGATACCCGATAGGTATCGCTCCATGTGAGCGATGTGGGCGTAGTTGGAGCAGAAGCCCTGCATCTCGTTCAGGACTTTCAGAAACACCGAGAGGATGGCGTCACGTCCGGCACGAGCTTCCGCCTTGCTGTCGATGTTGAACAGCACCACGTCCGTATTCGACGCCACGGCCCGCTTGATGTCGCCGAACAGCATGGCGTCCTGAATCTTCGTCTCGAAGAAATCAACCGCCTGCTTCGCCTGGCCGTCGTGGTGATGCTCCTGATTCTTGAGCAGGTAGGACAGAATCTTGAGGAAGTGCGACTTACCGGAGCCGAAGAAGCCCGACACCCAAACGCCGATCTTGCCGGAGATGTCGGTGTCCTTCGGATGGCCGATGGCCTCGGCGTAGGTGGAAAAGAACTTCCGCAAGTGCTGGTCAAGCTCTCTGGTCACGACGAACTCATCGAGTTCCTGCCAGATGGTTGACTCATCCAACTGATCCGCCTTCACGACACCGTTGATCTGGCGGCTGATCGGCTTCTTGAACAGGTCTTTGACTTGCATTGGCGATGGCTCCTATGGAATCAGCCGGAAGGCCCGGTAGTAGTTGTCGCTCTTGATCTTGCCGAACAGCTTCAGCGACTTTTCGTCGTAAGCTCCGGGGTAAAACATCACCAGCGGCGTGTGTTCCACGATGGGATGCAGGTTGTTCAAGAGCGTGTGCGAACGGATGAGCGGGTAAACGCTGCCGACGCCTGAGATCAGGATCAGGTTTAGGTCGTTCGGCTTCGCCATGTCCCGGAAGCGATGGGCGACGGTTTTCTCATCGAGCAGCCCCTTGAGCGCCTCCAGCAATGCGGCATTGCCTTCCTTGCGTTGTTTCAGCAGCGATTCCTCCAGAACGCCTTCGTCCTTCAAATAGTCCACCAGGAAGTCGAGCAAGTTGACGTGGGCAAGCCTGAGTTTCGGCTTGTGTTTAGGGATGTGTTCAAGCAGGAACTTGACGTGTTGACGAACTCGAAGCTCGTCTTCGGCGGGGTAGTCGAAGATGAAGAAGGCGATTTCATTGCCCAATCCACGCCGTTCGAGGAAATCCTCGGACGTGATCTTGGGCAATATCTGGTTCAGTCGTTCTTCGAGATCGGTCGTCATGTTCCCACCTGTATGCACCGCAGCACATACTGCTCGTCATACTTTTCGAGGTAGCGGATTACCGGCTGGACAATATGAACCCGTTGGAGCTTGCGGGTCTTCGTCCTGTCGATGTAGCCAGCCTCGGCCAGAATGCTGTACACGGATGATCGCAGCCGGGTGATCGTGGACTCGCTCCACTCCGGCATATCGGGATCACGCCCTCGGCAATCTTCGATGTAGTTTGCCCAAAGCGTCAGCGAGAGCGTTTCCTTGAACGTCCGATACTCGTCCCGGACCACGAGATCGAGGAAGTCGCCGAGCAAATGGCTCGCCTTGATTGCGGCGGCGAGGCAAGCGTGCGTGGCCTCAACGCCGGACCCGTCCTGAATCAGCTTCCAGAGCGGCGCTTCGACCAGAGAAAGCCGACCCCGAATCAATACCGAGAGGCGCTTGGCGGTCTTCGGACTGCGGGACTGAAGGACGTTCTGATCGTAGATGGCCTTCCGCCATTCCCGGTCGGTGACATCCCGAAGCAAAAGGCCAGCGATGACCCTGCTTTCCTGCACCTTGAGAGCGCCTGCCGTGATGTCCGCACTGTACAACATTCCGACTCATTTCCGAGGAATTCCGCCTCAACGCAGCCTTTCGGCTTCACAGTCTTCCGGCTCTTGGAGAGATTGTAATGGCGATATTATTGCGTGTAAAGTGTTCCAGGGATATAATTTGCCGCATACAAATCGCATGGTTCCCAGACAGGTGTGACGCATATAATCTGGATCACCCTTTTGCCTTTGGGGATCAGGAAACCCAGTGGCCTGCACCCCTGAGAGGGGGATTTTCAGCCGTGGCAGATGAGAATCGAGATTGAGAGGAATGTCATGAGTTGGGTGCTTGTGGCTCAGGTGGTCGCCGGAGATGTCGCTGCCGTCGATTGGACCGCCAGGGGGATAGCGATTGTGGCCGCTGCCGCAAGTGTCGGCAGACTCTTGTGGGAAATCACCAAATACTGGATGGACGGCAAACGCAAGTTGAAGACGGAGTTTTCCGCTACCGATGAGCCGAGAGGTTTGCGGCTGGTCGTAACGAACGTGGGGCGACGCCCCGTTTTCGTAATGGTGGCTCGGCTGGTTTATCGTCTTGGAGGGCAAGACTTGCATGTAGATTTGCGAAAGGCGAATGCTCCAGACCAAGACCGTGTTCTTTCTCCGCATGGAGATGCGGAGGTTTTTCAGTGGCGGGTGAATTCCGATCAGATCATGCAATTCAGACTTGGATTCCAAGAAGACCCTGACTCGCTTTACATCTCAGTCCTGTCGCAAGGCGGGGAGGTGCAACGGATACCGAACAAGGAAGTTCAGGGCATCGTTCGGCACGTTCTAAACGAGTTCGACCCCGAAATCCCGTGATCGCCAACTCAACCAGGTTTGAATGTGACCACCATCCTCTTCCTCCACGGCTGGCATTCGATTCCGGGCGGCATCAAGCCGACCTACTTGAAGGACCACGGCCACAGGGTCATCAACCCGGCCCTTGATGACGACGATTTCGAGGCCGCTGTCCGTACCGCCCAAGAAGCATTCGACGGGCATCGACCCAAAGTCGTGGTCGGAAGTTCCCGTGGCGGGGCCGTCGCCATGAACATCACCAGCGGCACCGCCAAACTCGTACTGCTTTGTCCGGCCTGGAAGAAGTGGGGAACGGCGAAGTCGGTCAGGTCAGACACCGTGATCCTACACAGCCGGGCCGACGATGTAGTTCCCTTTGCGGATAGCGAGGAGTTGGCGAGGAATTCAGGGGCCACGCTAATCGAGGTCGGGAACGATCACCGTCTGGCTGACTCGGAGCCGCTGGCAACGATGTTGAGGGCCTGTGAGAAACGATGACTACTATGCCTCCGATCTTTTGCGGAATCGACATTTCTTCCGACACGTCGAAGTGTGCCATCGCAATCGGAGAAGCGTTGTCGGACGCATCCGAAGGCCCCACTCTGCGTGTCACCCTGCGGGAATCAGCCGATCAAGGCGAGAACGATTGGAACCTGCCCACCGTCGCTGGTCTGCTCCAGGAGCTTTCGACCCGGTGCAAGAAGGAGCGG
>JAANMU010001114.1_pt1 | contig 26653 bp, 24 predicted proteins | sample 7279701 | NCBI WGS metagenome assembly JAANMU01 (sample SAMN14094539, study PRJNA606508) | bioreactor metagenome | isolation source: A lab-scale SPAN reactor treating ammonium-rich wastewater day 57 | place: Ireland: Galway | collected 2017-03-13 | reverse complement strand
CAAGCTGGTCAATCCGCCCATGGCCAGCCTGCGCAAGGGCGCCGACGGCCTGGTGCGCAGCGCCGACGGCGAACCGGCATCGTCGGACGACACGGTGCGCCTGGCAGACTTCAGGGCGATGGGTGTTTGACCGCCGATGGCATTCAGGTCCGATTTACCGATGAGTATGTCGAACAAATTCAGAAGATGAGCGCGCTTTCCCAATCCCTTTTTGGCTTATCTGGTAAAATCCGACTGACCCTTTCTCCATTGTCGGGCAACCGTACGCCAAATCTTGAAATCAGAAACCGCGTACTAAACACGTTTTTTCATGTTGTTTTTGAACTTCCCAAGGGCAGAAAAAAAGACCTGAAAATTCCGTCTCTGATAAAACGCGACCCTGTCTTGCTTAAACCTTATTTGGCTGGACTATATGACGCTGACGGCACGCTTCCGAAAAATCCCCGTGCCTGCAAACAGCTTTTCCTCGACATCACTCTCAAGGACCGCAGCTTCATTGAAGAGATTCAACGCGTATTGGCTACTTTTGGAATTGAAACATTGAAAATCTTCGAACGTGTCAAAAAATTTCCGATTGGCGGTTTTGTCTCAAAGACCTACGAAATCCGAATCCGCAAAAAGCGGATGATTTTAAAGTTCTTGCAAACGATAGGTTTCTGTCATCCCGATAAACAGAAAAGAGCCAAGCAACTATTGGAATTAATGGGCCCGTAGCTTAGTCTGGATGAGCGACGCACTCCTATTTTGGCTTAGTTTGGAGCAAGGCGTAGGTCGTGGGTTCGAATCCCACCGGGCTCGTTTGGTTTTTTTTGTGGCAAAAAAAAGCGTTTTTTCCCCGGGCTTTTCCATGCCAAGCCGAGCTTGGCGTGGCGCCTGAAGCTTTAGGCTTCAGTGCGTATCTTTTGTTCGAAGTCGCAACCGAAGGACAAAAGGCGAAAAAGGCCGTTTATGTGACTTTGATCTGCAGGCTGGGCTGGATTTCGAAGTTGATGTATCCGTTGGCGGGGTCGATGGGGTCGAGGTATTCGATTTGGAGTTTGCAGAAGACGTCGTCGCCTTTGGCGGCGGTCACGGGAGCGGTTACTTGGAATTCGACGGTTTTTTTGTAGCGGCCGCCCGAGCTGCCGGCGGGTTCGAGGTCGAAGCTGTCAAACACGGTGTCGCCGAGCGCGGGGTATAGCCATTGGGCGTCGCAGTCCTCGAAGTTGAGGATTCGAAAGCGGGTGTCGCGCACGGTGGACGGGTTCTTGTTTTCAATGGTGAGTTGGATGGTTTCGGTGCGAGCGGTTCCGGCGGGGATGGAGACGATTGAGCGCGAGAACTTGGCTTCGACTTTGGAGGTCGCGACTTTGGTCACGTTCATGGTGAAGGGAATGCCTGGGATGGAGATGTCGCCCTCGAGTTTGGCCGAGGCCGTGAGGTCGATTTGCTGGAGTTGTGCGTTGAGGGGAACGCTCACTCGGAGTTTTTTGGTGAGGGTCGCGTTGGGTGCGATTTCGTTGATCGTGATTTCGTTGGCGGGATAGTCGTTGTCGGAGAGATCGATGAACCGTAGCCACGCGTCGCGGATTTCGCTCACGTTGGTGGACGCGTCGGTCGTCGATTTGGGTTCGACGATCAGGCGCACGTTTCGTAGGGCGTACTTGTTGTCGTTTTTGACTTGGATGTCGACGGTTTTGTCGGTCGTGCCCGCCGTCAAGTCGGTTTTGAGGGTGGGTCGGAGGGTAACCTTGGGTGCGGGCCAGAACGTGATTGAAAACTCGTTTTTCCCGTCTTTGGTTTGGATGTAGATGTCTGTGTTTTTGATGCGGATTTTGCCTTTGCGCGTTTCGCCTTTTTGGGCGTTGAAGCGGTTGTCGGGGCTCACGCGGATCGTCATCACGACTTCGGTGGGTTCGTTGGGGATGGAGAGGATGTCTTCGGGCAGGAATTCAATGACGACGCTGTCTTTTCGAATGTCTCCTTCGAACACGAATTCGATGCCTTGGCTTTTTTTGTCGGTGTTCAGGAGTTCGAGAAAGTAGCGTTGAATTTGGCCGCCGTACATGTTGGCGGGAAGGTCGGTTACGAATTTTCCGCTGATTTTGATGTTTTTCTTGAGTTTGACTTGCACTTGGGGGTCTTCTTCGTCGCCGATGGTCACGCGCTCGGTTTTGTCTTGGTAGGCGGGGTTTTTGACGAGGACGTCGTAGTCGCCGGAACCAAAGAGGCCTTGTTTTCGGACGCGGACCTCGTAGGTGGTCTGGCCGAAATTCGAGAACAAGGTTTTGGTTTGGCCCGATTCGATGACCTCAATCTGGGCGGGGATCGGGCGGCCCTCGTAGTCGACGATGTCGATTCTTAGGTCGCGGTAGCTTCCGGAAAAAAAGTCGTAGGCCACGTAGCCGATCGCAAGCAAAATCAATAGGCCGATGAGGAGCGGGAGTTTGGATTTGGCGAGTTCGATGTATTCGGCGGTGTTGACGCTTCCCTGATTTTGGCCTTGATCGTAGCCGTAAGGGTCGTATTGGTTGGGGTCATACATGCGCGCCACCGAAACAAATATAGGCAACCAAGACACTAAACCCTATTTTCCTATATATAGGTGATGGTATTCGGCTTACGCTCATTGCCCCGTCGACGCTGCCCGCGGACTTCTTGGGTCCTTTGGCCCGCGAATTGCGGCTGAGGGTGGCGGATCTTGAGGTCGAACAGTTGTATGTGCCGACGGTTCTGGATTTGCCGCTTGCGGCCAAGGAGGCCGCGTCCGAGGCCGATTTCGTGTTCGTGTTTTTGTGGGTTAAGAAACCCGGTCCGCTTGACGAGCGCGTGCTTTTGAAGCTCGTGGACATTGAACTGTCGACGAACGTGCGCGTGTTCAAGGCGTGGGGCGCCCCAAGCGTGGGCAAGGATCCGGAGCCGGTTTTGCAGAAGTTGGCTCGAAAGTGGGCTGCGTTTCTGACGGATGCGATCGTGCGTCCCGAGCGGTTTGTTCCGGGGTACGAGGAACCATCGGATTCGGATCTGGACGACGTCGAGGCCGAAGACGACGCGCCATCGCTTGGCGGGCTGTTGTAAAAAACCTTTTTGTTGTTGGCCGGCCATTCTTTCGTTTGGGTCGGCGAGACTATTTTTTTTTCTTTTTCTTGGATTGGCCAAGGTTTTTTTTGATTCGTGCGTGTTTTTGGTGGGTTGCCAGCGCGAGGCGCGTGTGCGTGAGGTCGCTTTCGAGTTTGGCGATGCGGTTTTCGCGTTCGTCCAGCATTTTTTGGAGGTGGGCGATGAGTTCGTTTTGTTTGGCGAGGTTTCGGGAGAGCGTTTCGTGGTGGCGGGTGAATTTGTCCTCGGTTTGTTTTTGGGTCGCGGCCTTGTGCTCGTGAAGATTCAGCAGTTCGCTGGAGTAGCGGTTTCGCAGTTGAAGGGTTTCGTGTTCGATGTCGAGGAGCACGCGTTGTGCGTAGTCGCGTTCCTTGGCGATTTTTTTGAGCACGCTTTTTTGGGTGACGGATTGTTCGCGCGCGAGGTGCGCGTGGCGGTCGAGGTGCTGGTTCATTTCGGCGAGCAGGGCCACGAGGGGGGCGAGGTGGTTCGCGATCTTTTTTTGCTGTTCTTCGAGGAGTACGCTTTGGCGGGCGAGTTCTTCTTCGGTGTGCGCAAGCGAAACGAGTTCGCTTGTCATGGTTTCCTCTTCGGCGGCGCCGACCAGCGCTTGTTTGCGAAGGGCCTCGTATTTGAATCGCACGGATTGGAGTTCGGTTTCTTTTTCCCGTAGGAGCGTGAGCACGTTTTGGGCCGTGGCTTTGTGTTCGCCTGCGGGCAGTCCGTGTTTTTTGGCGCTGATTCCGAGGCGTTCGAGCAAAAAGCGCATTTTGAGGAGCGAATTGAGGACTTTGTGCTCGACGGCCGTGTATACGTCGGGGGATTCGCCGGTGTCGAAGCGGTTGGCGGCTTCCCCGAGGCTTTTTTTTCGCGCTTCCATGTCGAGGTTTTTGGTGAGCAGTTCCTCGAGTTTTTGGAATTCGTGGAGGGCTTCGCCCAGTTCGTCGGTTTCGGGCAGGCCCGCGTCAATGCCGGCTTGGTGGGCGGCTTCGAGTTGTCCCACGGTCTGGTGCACGAGCGGGATTACGCGTTCGATGGTTCGGATGAACTCGGTGCGCGAGAGGGTGTTCCACGGCTTGGTCGAGGTCGTCGCGTGGATTTTTTCGACGAGTTGTCCGAGCCCCATCACGATTTGTGCGGTCTTCATGCTGGCAACTCTTAGCGCCAAAGCGTTTAATTGGGTTGTGCTTTTGGCACAGAATCCGGTTCGCGTTGGGCCAGCGGATGGTGTGGGCGCGGCGATTCGTTGGGTACGGCATCGAACTTTCGCGGTTTTTTTTGTCGATTTGCCGTTTTTGAGCGTGCGTTGAATCCGAATACCGTTTGCCGGGTTTCAATGGTTTTTGTTCCGCGGCCCCGTTTTTTGACCGGCGGGGTTTTTATTCGTCAACCTCCGAGTATTCCCTCGGTTTTTTGGAATGCTTCGCTTTGGAAACGGGATCGGTCTGTCGGACAAGGTGAGTGTCGACCCGATGGCCTTACCGTTTCCGGAGTGCCATATTGTTTCGCACGCGCATTCGGATCATTGCAAGCTGCACAACAAGTCTGACATTTGGATGACGCCGCAGACGCGCGATCTGGCGATGGTTCGGCATCATCGCCCGTTTAGTGCGCGAACGCTCGAGTTGGGTGCGTCCACATTTTTTGGCGGCACGCGTTTTGGGTTTGAATCGTCGGGTCACATGCTGGGTTCGGCGCAGGTGGTTTTTGAGGGGGACGATTGCACGGTGGTCACAAGCGATTTGCGCACGCGCGATTCCATGCTGTTTCGGGGGGCCAAGCCGCTTTCGTGCGACACGCTGGTCATCGAGTCCACGTTCGGCAAACCCCAGTATGTTTTTCCGGATAACGATCGGGTTCTTGAGCAGATGGAAAAATGGGTTCGCCCGCGCCTTCGCTCTTCGACCGTGGTGCTGGCGGGCTATGCGGCCGGAAAAGCGCAGGAACTCACCGCGTTTTGCAATCGGTATCTGGGCGTGGCTCCTCTGGTGAGTTCGGCGGTTGCGGGTTTTAACGACGTGTATCGTCGCCACGGGGTGAAACTCGGGGAGTATGTGGTTTTGGATCACAATTTGTCGGACAGTCCGGTTTTGATCGTGCCCCCGCAGTGGCTGAATACGTCGATGATTGCGTCGCTTCGCCAGTCGCTCAATCGGCCGGTCGAGACCGCGATGGTCACGGGGTGGCCCAAGGTCAACGGGTTTTCGAAGACGTTCCCGTTGTCCGATCATTGCGATTTCAACGAATTGTTGGCCTATGTCGAGTCCGCGGCTCCCACGCGCGTGTTTACGTATCACGGTTTTTCGAAAGAGTTTGCGCATGCGATCCACAAGCGTTTGGGCGTTCCCGCCCAGTCGGTCGACGCCGCCCAGCAGAAACTCCTCATGGAATTTGCCTGATTATGCTTTGTGATGGGGGGTCTGTCGGGGCCCGAATTGGGCGATCACGCCTTGTAAGCGTTGGATGCGACGGAGGATTTCGTCTTTTGTTTTTCGACTTGTTGCAATTTCGTTCGCATGCGTTTCGATGATGAGCCAGTCTTTTAAGTAGCGCACGATCTTGGGGTGCCAAGAGCGTCGTTCGCCCTTGATTACAATGTGCCGTTGGATGCCGGCACCAAGCAGGAATTGCTTTACCGCGGCGTCGATTTGTCGTCTGCCCCCGATGATTCCATGGGCGACTCCTTCCGCGACAAAGTAGCCAAAGTCTTTTTCGAGTCGTGTCGGGTCCTGTTCTGGGTGAAGGGCTTCAAAGTCGATAAAGTGCACGCGGCCTTTTTCGATAAATGCGTGTTTGAGGCCGGTGTCGTCTTGCATGAGTTTTGCGGCAAACAATTGGCCAAACTGGCGGCTGGCATCAAGGAGATATTTGAAGTCGTTGGGTTGCCGGAACAACATGGACCGGCCGTTTAATCGTTCAAAAATGGCGTATGTGTGGCCTAGTTTGTCGTGCCAATATCCCATGGGTCGCTCGGTTCGGACGCGCGCTCTTCGGACTTGGATGGTGGCTTCGATCTCATCGGGTTCCTCGCCCGGTACGGTTTCTTGGTCTTTGAGAAAAAATGTCTTTTTTTGTCCGGTTTGCGGATTCACGGAATCGATTTCAAAACTGTTCAGATACCGGTGGCCAATGTGTCCTTCGGCGGATTCCGTCGTCATGGGGCGGATGTCCTCCCAGTTTGGAGGATTGAAAAAAACGGCTTCGTGGCGTCGGTTTGTAAGAATTCGAAAGTCGCCATGGGAGGTCTTGAGTAATTCATATTTGGGTTTGTATGCGGTTTTTCTTGAAAACATCGTAGTCCAGCGGGATTGGAGCCGTCGAAGAAACTGGCGGTGTTTGGAGGGCATGTTGAAAATGGGGTGTTTGGATGCCTTATTAACATTCGCTTGCCCCGAATAGTGTCCTTGGATTTTTTTGGGCGGTGTCCCGTGCCTTTTTAACCCTTTTTTTGGCCTGTTTCGTTGGTTTTCATGCATCGCTCGCACACGTGTGGGGAGTTGTCTCCGGCCGACGCCGGATCGTCGGTTACGCTCGAAGGCTGGGTTCATTTTCGGCGCGATCACGGCAATTTGACCTTCATTGACTTGCGGGATCGTTATGGGATCACCCAAATTGTGTGCTCGCCGGAGTTCGGGAAAGACGCCCACGAGATCGCGCGCACGCTTGGGAAAGAGTTTGTGGTTCGCCTGCAGGGTGTCGTGGTTGCGCGTCCGAAGGGGGCCGAGAACAAGAACATCGCAACCGGCGGCGTCGAGATTCATGCGGGGCACATCGAGATTTTGAACCGTAGCGAGCAACCCTTGCCGATCGAGATCGATGAGCATGTGCTGGCAAGCGAGGAACAGCGTTTGAAGTTCCGTTTTTTGGATTTGCGTCGGCCCGTGCTTCAGCAGAATCTGGTGCTTCGGCATCGCATCCTCAAGTCGTTTCGAGATTTTTTTGACCGTCATTCGTTTGTTGAGATCGAGACGCCGATCCTGGCGAAGTCTACGCCGGAGGGTGCGCGCGATTATCTGGTGCCCAGTCGCGTGAACCCGGGCAAGTTTTATGCGTTGCCCCAGTCGCCCCAGATTTTCAAGCAATTAAGCATGGTCGCCGGTTTTGATCGCTATATTCAGATCGCGCGTTGTTTTCGCGACGAGGATTTGCGCGCGGACCGCCAGCCGGAGTTCACGCAACTCGATCTTGAGATGAGTTTTGTCGAGCAGGAAGACGTATTATCGATGGTTGAGGATTCGCTTGCGTTTGTGTTGGAGCAGGTGCGGGGGCAAAAGGTTCCCACGCCTTTTCCGCGCATGACGTACGCGGATGCCATGAACGATTTCGGTTCCGACCGGCCCGATACGCGTTTTGATTTGAAACTTGCGGACGTGACCGCGCTTCTTTCGGACACGCAGTTCAACGTGTTCAACGAGGTCGTCAAGAAAAAGGGCGCGATCAAGGCGATTTGCGTTTCCCAGCCGGCGTTTTCGAAAAAGGACGTCGAGGATCTTACGGCGGCCGCAAAAATTTACAAGGCAAAGGGGCTTGTCACCCTCAAAGTGAGCGCCGACGGGTTTGATTCGAATATTTCGAAATTCCTATTGCCGAAGCACGTGGAGGGCCTCAAAAAGCGGTTCAATGCTCGGTCCGGCGACTATCTTTTACTGGTGGCCGACGAGTGGAAGACCGCGTGCACGGCGCTTGGGGGGGTTCGTCTTGAGGTTGGGCGCAAGCTGGGTCTGATGGGCAAGAATCAATGGAACTTTTTGTGGGTCGTCGACTTTCCTCTTTTTGCATGGTCAGAGGAGGACCAGCGTTGTGTCAGCGAGCACCATCCGTTTACGAGTCCGAACGCGGAGGATGTTCATTTGCTTGAGTCCGAGCCGCTCAAGGTCCGCTCGTATGGGTATGATGTGATCCTTAATGGGACCGAGCTTGGCGGAGGATCGATTCGGATTCACAATCGCGAGTTGCAGGAGAAGATTTTCAAGGTCTTGGGCTTGTCGTCCGAGGAGACTCAGAAAAAGTTCGGTTTTTTGCTTTCCGCGTTTCGGTACGGGGCGCCCCCGCACGGCGGCATTGCGCTTGGCATTGATCGGTTGGTCATGCTCTTGGTCGGCGCCGATTCGATTCGGGACGTGATCGCGTTTCCGAAGAACAAGGCCGCGGTGTCGGTTATGGACGATGCGCCAAGCGAAGTGTCGGATGCGCAGCTTAAAGAACTCCACATCAAGAAGCGCGAGTAATTTCGCCTAAAGGCGCGTTTTTAACCCTTTTTTCAGCAAGTCGTGTATGACGTCCTCGGTGGATGGTTTTGTGCTTGATCGGGTGGCAAGAAATGCCCGGCTTGAGTTGTCGGAAGCCGAAAAAAAACGTTTTTTGCCCGAGTTTGAGGCGGTTCTTCGGGTGTTTGACGAATTGTCCGAATTGGACGTGAAGACCGCCGAGCCCGCGTTCACTCCCACGCCTGTTGAGAACGTGTTTCGCGAGGATGTTGTGCGCGACGCATGGCCCGTTGAGACCGCGCTCTCGCAGACGCCCCACAAAAAAGAGCCGTACTTCAAAGGGCCCAAGGTGGTTGAGTGACACTGCGCAAAAAGGGCGTGCGCGTTTTGCGTGGCGCGCAAGGGGCCGTTCGGTCTAGTCCGAAAAAACTTGTTCGTCCGGCCAAGCGCATCGGCCAAAAAACGGGTTGGGTACTTCTCCGACGCGCGGCCTTGGAAAAACGATTCGAGAAAATGGGAGCGCGTTCATGACCCCGTTGTCTCTTTCCGAGTTTGCGGCGCGCGTGCACGCCGGGGATTTGTCGATCGTTGAGCATACGCACGCGATTCTTGACGAAGCGGAGGAGACGAATGAACAATTTCATCATTTTGTCAAAATCGATCGTGCGGGCGCGCTTGCTCAGGCCGAGGTTTTGGATGCGCGGCTGAAAAAAGGAGAATCCTTGGGCGTTTTGGCGGGTGTGCCGGTTTCGGTCAAGGATGCGATTTGCGTTCGGGGTGTGGAATCGCGGGCGGGAAGCGCGATTCTCAACGGCTATGTTCCCCCGTTTGACGCGACTTCGGTTGCACGCATCCGCGCCGCGGGCGGGATTGTGATCGGCAAGACCAGTCAGGACGAGTTCGGTTTTGGCACGTTTGGTTTGAACACGGGAATCGGGTTTGAGACGCCGAAGAACCCACTGGACGATTCGCGCGTGTGCGGGGGGTCTTCGGCGGGTTGCGGCGGGTTCACCGCGCTTACAAAACACACCCACGTTTCGCTTGCGGAGAGCACGGGCGGTTCGATCAGTGCGCCCGCCGCGTTTTGCGGGGTTGCGGGTCTCACGCCGACGTACGGTCGCGTTTCGCGTTATGGGCTGATGGATTATGCGAGTTCGCTTGACAAGATCGGTGCGATGGGAAAAACCGTGGACGATGCGGCGTGCCTGCTGGAGGTCGTTTCAGGGCATGATCCGCGCGAGTCCACGTCGGCGGACCGGCCCGTTGATTTTTTTACTTCCACTCCTTCGGCCAAGCCTCTTCGTGCGGGGCTGGTGATGGATTTTTTTGGCGCCGGCATCGCCCCCGAAATCGAGAAGGCCGTGCGTCGGTCGGTTTCGCGCCTCGAAAAAAAAGGCGTTGAGTTTTCCGAAGTGCATTTGCCGAAGAACCGTCGTTTCGGGGTGGCCGCGTATTATGTGACGGCCATGGCCGAGGCCAGTACGAACCTTGCGAAGTTTGCGGGCATGCGCTATGGGGCCACGCTTCCGCTGTCCGGAAGCTACAACTCGTTTTTTTCGCGCGTGCGCGAGGCACATTTTGGTTTTGAGGCCAAACGGCGCGTGCTCCTTGGAACATTTGTGCGCATGGCCGGTTACCGCGACGCGTTTTATCTCAAGGCGCTCAAGGCGCGCACGGTATTGCAAAACGAGTTTAGGCAGGCGTTTGGCGGATCGGACGTGCTCGTGCATCCGGCCATGCCCGTGTTGCCCCCGCGCGTCGACGAGGCCAAAAACCTGTCGCCGGTGGAGGAATATGCGATGGATTTGTGCACGGTTCCCGCCAATTTTTCGGGTTTGCCGCACGCGAGCGTTCCGCTTCGTACGACCGCGGGCTTGCCGGCGGGCCTTGGGTTGACGGCGGACGTCTGGAATGAACGACACGTGATTCGATTGGCCAAACTGGCGGAGGAACGATCATGAGCAAGGAAGGCGCGATCGCCCAAAAGGCGGCCAAAGCGGGGGGACTCGCCCTCAAGAAATTTTTCGGAAAAAAAATTGCGCTTTCGATGCGCGAGGACGACTCGTTTTCGAGTTCGGCAACGGTGTCGGGTGAAAAAAAGGCGCTTGAGGCCATTCATCGCGCGTTTCCCGCGCACTCGGTTCTGAGCACCGAAGCCGGCGCCATGGAAAACGATGCGTATCATCGCTGGCTTCTTGACCCGTGCGACGAGCCCGTGCTGTTGATGCGCGCGAACCCCGCGGTCGGGGTGGCTGTCGCGTTCGAGCGCCGGAGCCAGCTTGAGGCCGCGGTCGTTTATTTTCCGTTTTGGAACCAGTTGTTTTTCGCCGAGCGCGGGAAAGGGGCGACCCTCAACGGGAAAAAAATCCGCGTGTCGGCGGTTGTTGAACTCGAGCAATCGTTTGTCCTGTTTGACGATTTTCGCGCGTTCATTCGCCGAAACCACGTGCCTCAGCTTGAGCTTTTAATCAAGCGCTCGCAAAAGGCGACGTCGGGATACGGAAAACTTGCGTCGCTTATGGCGGTCGCGCGCGGGGACGTCGACTTGTGCGTGGGTTCCAAGATTTCTCCCGGCACGCTGGCGGCCGCGCGCCTGATCGTAACCGAAGCGGGGGGACAGGTTTCCGACTACAACGGCAAGGCCACGCACTACACAAGTAACTTCATTGCAAGCAACCAGAAACTTCACGAGGCGGCGCTCTCGTTTTTCGGGCGCCACAACAGCATGAATCTCTAACCCCGCTTTTTTTCTTCCGTGCGTTGCCTTGGAGATTGCACGGAAGCAAAAATCGGGAAACACGGGTGGAAATCGCATGAATTATTCGCATGAACTCCAAGTCGCCAAAGAGGCCGCGTTGGCCGCGGGCCGAATCCAGTTGCGGCATTTTCGCAAACCGCTCAAACGATTTGCAAAAAAGGGCAGCGATTTTGCGACCAACGTCGATCTTGCCTGTGAAAAAGAGATTGTTCGGCTTCTCAAGCGCGCGTTTCCGAACGATGCGATTCTTTCGGAGGAGGCGGGCGAGATCCATGGTTCGTCTGGACGGGAATGGGTCGTGGATCCGCTGGATGGCACTCTGCCGTATGCGTACGGTCTCCCGCATTTTGGAACCCTCCTTTGCCTGCGCGAAAAAAACCGTTTGAACCTTGGCTTGGTGTATCAGCCGCTGGCGCGCGAGTCGTGGCACGCCGTCCGAAACCAAGGGTCGTTCCACAACGGGAAACGCATTCGTGTTTCGCGCACTACTGCGCTGGCCCGTGCGCGCATGAGTTTTCAAAACGTCAAATACCCGTTGGCCGTGTGCGCGGGCGGTTTCGAGTCGCTGATTCAGTCGGCCGAATACGCGACCGGTCTTTTTTGGGTCGAGGGCACCATGGCCGTGGCCGACGGGCGGTTGGACGTCCAAGTGGGCTCGGCCGCTCACTTGTGGGACTATGGTCCCGCCAAGATCATCGTCGAAGAGGCCGGCGGAATTTTTTCGGACTACAATGGCGACACGACGCTGCAAAAAGCCAAGGGTTGTCTCTCGGCCAATCCGCGCCTGCACAAGTTGGCCCGTCGATTTTTGCACGAACCCGCGATTTCGAGGTCGGAAGAATGACCGTCCAACCCAAAATCGGCCTTGAGATCCATGTTTCCCCGCGGACGCAAAGCAAGCTCTTTTGCTCGTGTGCGACCGCGGCCGCCGAACCCAATGCGCACACTTGCGATGTCTGCTTGGGGTTTCCCGGAAGCAAGCCTGTTCTCAACCGCGTTGCCTTGAACCATGCGATCCAGATCGGCCTTGCGCTCAACTGCGATATCGCACGGCGTTTTTCGTTCTCGCGCAAGACGTACTTTTATCCCGACCTCGCAAAGCACTTCCAGATCACGCAGTTCGAGTTTCCGCTGGGGGTGTCGGGCCGACTGGACTATGGCGAAAACCGGTCGGTGCGCATTCGCCGCGTGCACTTGGAAGAGGATCCGGCCGCGCTTGTGCACGAGTCCGGCATCGGGCAAAGCGCGTTCTCGCTTGTAGACTACAATCGCTCGGGTCACCCGCTCGTCGAAATCGTGACGGAACCCGACTTGGTTTCCGCAAAGGACGCGCGCTTGTTTCTTGACGAACTGGCTTCAAACCTTTCCTACTTGCCTTTTTTTGTTCTCGGGGTGGATGCGCTCAAGGCCGACGCCAATGTGTCGATCAACGGGGGCGAGCGCGTCGAAATCAAGAACATCACGGGGTTTCGGGACGTTGAGCGCGCAATCGAGTCCGAGATCGATCGCCAGTCCAAGGCCGCGGCCAAGGGCGAACGAATCGAACAGCACACGCGTGGCTTTGACGCGGTTTCTGGAAAAACCTTTTTGCTTCGCACAAAGGAGGGCGAGGACGATTACGGGTACATTTTCGAGCCCGACCTGCCGATTGTGCACGTGGACGACGCGTGGCTCAGCGAACTCAAGTCGACGCTCCCCGTTCTTCCGGCCGTCGTTCGCGCCGATCTTGTGGCCAAAGGGTATTCGCCCTATGACGCGCAAGTGATTGCCGCCCAAAAACCCTTGTCCGGCCTTGTCGAAGCCCTTGGGCCGTCGCCGCAGGCGGGGGCTGCGCTTGCGCGAAACCTTGTTGCCGTGGCCCATTATGAAAACCGGCCGGTCGAAGACGTGGTTCAACAGGCCCAATCCCGTTTGGAGGGCATTCGAAAACTCTGCGATTGGCTACGCCTCCAAGCCATCTCCGAAAAATCGTTCAAGGACGCGCTGATTGCGTCCGCCACCAACACCGCGCCACCCGAAGACCCCGTGCGATTCATTGAAAGCCGCAAGCTATTGCTCGACCCGTCGTCTTCAAACGAGCGCGCGTGGATCGAGCAGGTATTTTCCGAAAACCCGGTCGCCGTACGCGAGGCCCAAGCGGGGAACGCCAAATCAATCAATTTTCTTGTGGGCCAGACCCTGCGACAATCCAAGGGCGCCGGCGACCCGCGCCGCATCGCCGACATGGTTCAAAAAAAGCTTGGGGAAAAACCATGAAACGCGATCTTGCGGTCCAAACGCGCGCCAAAACCGAATTTCTTGAGATCACGATGTTCATCAACGAGGCGCTCATGGAGGCCGGGGTTGTGGACGGCGTTGTTCATATCGGTGCACTTCACACAAGTTGCGCCATTGTCCTCAACGAGAACGCGGACCAGGGCCTGATCTGGCGCGATCTCTTTGAGCTTCTTGACACGCTGGCCCCCGCCGACGGATCGTATCACCATGGCGATGGCAATGCCCAAGCCCACCTGAAGGCCATGCTTTTGGGGAGCGAAAAAACCGTGCCCGTGCGAAACGGCCAACTGGCGCTGGGGGTCTGGCAAGGAATCTACTTGGCCGAGTTCGACGGCCCCCGCGAGCGGAAAATCGTGCTCACCTTGCTTGAAGAAGCCCCCTGACGGCCGATTGTACCAAGCGCGGATTGTACCAGAACCAAGTTAAAAATCGGGGGGCCCTATTGGTGCATCGGCGACCGCGCCGCATTTGGCTCGTGCGCGATCCCCGTACTCGGGCTTCCGAGGGTTTAAAATACGTGCATAACGCAATTTTACAGGTGGCTAAAAGATGAAAAATCAAAACGTGATGTACGCGATTGTACTAATCGCATTGTTACAATTCGGCTCCTTGGTGTTTGCGGAGGACAAGCCTTGGGACATGCTTCGGCCCGTATCGGACTCCGCCAAATCGCTCGAATTGCCGATTGGAATTCTTGCGCTTCTGATTTCGCTTGGTATGACGATCGTCGCTTTTCTTGCCTACCGGCGCCAGCACACGCGTCGTTTCCTCTTCCTGCTTGGCGCGTTTGGACTTTTTAGCCTCAAATGGGTTATCACGATCGCCGACTTGTTTGTCTCGCCGGGCGATTTTTTCTCAAGGGCCAGCAGCGCCATCCTTGACGTCTTGGTGCTTGCACTCATCTTTTTGGCCATCTATCACAAGCAATAGGACAATCATTCACCATGCGCCGCAATCAAGAAGACGAAAACCCGATCGCGCTTGGCACCCGAAAGAAAATCTTCGGTCTGGTCGAGGCGAATCCGGGGCTGCATTTTCGCGAGATCCAGCGCCGCCTTGGCATTGCCACGGGCGCACTCCAGTATCATCTGGACTATCTAATGAAACACCATTATCTCAAGACCCAGCGTCAGGGCAAGTTCCTCCGCTACTACAACGCCCGCGTGCCTGAACTGGGGGCCCGCCAGCCTCTCATGAACGCCCTTCGACAGGACTCGCTGCGCAAGATCCTCTTGTTTTTGGTAAGCAAGCGCCACGCGACGACTCCGCGCATCGCCGCCGCCGTCGGCCTCTCGACAAGCACGGTGTCTTGGCATCTAAAAAAACTCCTTGAAAATGGCCTTGTGAGCCGAAAGACCCTCAAGGGCGCCAGCGTCTATCTGGTCCGCGACAAGCGCGCCGTCGGCGACATGGTCAAAAACTATCGCGCGAGTTTTATTGACGCGCTCGTCGACAACTTCGTGAACCTCTGGGACGAGTCCGGAAAAAATGCGCCCGGCGCCCCCGGAAGCGTTCGGAGCTTCGAATTTCCAAAATTGGCCTGACTTATTATTCGCTTTCCATACTTACCGCTGGGTTTGCTGTTTCATTGAATTCGTTTTTCTTACCTTCAAATGCCTCTTGCGGTTCGAAGTTTTAATGACGGGGACGCCGGGTAATAGTTTTATAAACTCCAGTACACTTGAACCCTAGCCTTGAACTTTTTCGGGCTTGTTATCGTTGGGGAATAAAATGAAACTGGAATCGAAACGCCCATTGACCGTTCGCCGCAGAGACGATTCCAAAACACCGTTCGATCCCCACCGTATTTCCACCGCGCTTGCCAAGGCCCTCGATGCCGCCGATGAAAATCGGCCGGGCCTTGCCGAAAAACTCGCCGAAAAAGTCGTTGAGCGTCTTGCGGGCATGCCTTCGCCGGCCGAGGTCACGATCGAGCAGATTCAGGACATGGCCGAAACCGTGCTCATCGAGGAAAAACTCGCGGCCACGGCCAAAGCGTTCATTCTTTATCGCCAAAAGCGCAAGGAACTCCGTGAACAGGAAGCCTTGGCGCCGGTGATGGAAGGCGTGCGCATTCCCCACGTCGACAAGTGGAATGCGCTCTTTGCCCACAAGAGCAAGCTCTCACAAATCATGGGGCCCGCGCGCATCCAGAATTACCAATCTCTTTTGTTCCAGATCAAGACCATGCAGTACTCGGGCCAGCTTCCCATTCATCCCGACAACGAGTATCTGGGCGGCTCCGAACTCGCCACCAGCATTTATGAGAAAAAATACTATTTGAAGGACATTTCCGGAACGCGCATGGAAACGCGGCCCGAGGACGTGTTTGCGCGCCTTTCGTCGTTCATCGCGGCCGTCGAGACCACCGAAGAAAAACAACGCTATTGGTCGCAGGCATTTTATCGGCACCTGTACGAGGGCCATTTCATTCCGGGGGGTCGCGTGATTGCGGGCGCGGGCGATCTTTATCGCCTCAAGACGCTTGCCAATTGTTTTGTCTCGCTTATTCAGGACGACAACATCGAGTCCATTTACCAGACCGCGTTCGAGTGCGCGCGCACGTACTCGTACGGAGGCGGCATCGGCGTCGACATTTCGGTTCTTCGACCCAAGGACTCGGTGGTTCACAACGCGGCCGACCATTCAACGGGCAGCGTCTCCTTCATGGAACTCTATTCGCTTACGACCGGTCTCATCGGCCAGTCGGGTCGTCGCGGCGCGCTCATGCTCACGGTCGACATCAAGCATCCCGACGTCGTCAACTTCATCCGCGTCAAAAAGGATTCGAACTGGGTGACCAAGCAGATTGTCGAGCAGGCCAAGTGGAGCAACAAGTTCAATTCCGAGCAATTGCTTGAAATCGAGCGTCAGGTGCGCGAGAACACGCAGGTGCGCTTTGCCAACATTTCGGTCAAGGTCAACGACGAGTTCATGGCAAGCGTCGAGGAACAAAACCAGTTCCCCGCCGGTACCGTTCTTGTGTACAAGAAACTCAACCCTTCGGCGGGCAAATCCGTGGTCCAGACCAAGGAAAACCATTACTCGTTTGGCATCCCAAGCCGCAATCCCGCCGACTACGTGCTTGCCGAAAACTTCAGGACCGTGGCCGACGCATCCGCCTATCTTTCGCGCACGCACGGCATCACCCTCGCGCCCGACGCGCTTGACACCGCCGCGAACCGCGACATGTTCGGCGATTATGTGATCGACCTTCCCGGAAAAGACCACCAGCTCGCCCTGCGCTTTGCCGGCGACTTCATGATGTACTTTAACGCCCCCCAGACGGGCGAACTCAAGCGCTTGGTCAAAGCCCGCGAAATCTGGAACCCGCTGGTCGAAGGCAACTACAAGACCGCCGAACCTGGCCTCATCTTTTGGTCGACCATGAGCAAGTACTCGCCCAGCAACTACGTGGGCCGCCCGATTGCCAGTACGAACCCGTGCGGCGAAGTTCCCCTTGAGGACGGCGGCGCGTGCAATCTCGGCTCGCTCAACCTCGCGCGCTTTGTTTCCGACGGTTACTCGCCCCAAGCCGAAATCGATTGGGCGGGCCTCAAGGACGCAACGCACGCACTCACCCGCTTTTTGGACAACGTGGTCACGTGGAACGAGACGCTTAATGCGCTTCCCAAACAACGCGATGCCGCTCGCCTCACGCGCCGCTTGGGCCTTGGAATCATGGGGATTGCCGACATGCTCAACCAGCTTGGCCTTGCCTACGATTCCGAAGAAGGCATCGCGCTCATGGGAAAGGTCATGGAATTCGTGGCCAATCAGGCGTATGAAGCAAGCGCGGATCTCGCCGCCGAAAAGGGCCCAAGCGAAATCTTCGATTACGAAAAATACGCGAAAAACCCGTTTTTCCAGGAAAGCCTTTCGCCCGAAACCCGCGCCAAAATCAAAACCCAGGGCCTTCGGAACATCGCGATCCTCTCGATTGCCCCCACGGGCACGATCTCAAACATCCCTCTCTCGATCCGCCGCGGAACCAAGCATTATGTGGGCAGTTCGGGCGGCATCGAACCCATTTTTTCGCTCTACTACACGCGCCGAAGCGAGAGTTTTGGCAACGTGTTCTTCAAGGTCTTTCATCCGACCGTGCAGGCCTATGTGGACCTCCACAACCTGCAGGAAAAAGTCCAGGCGGCCCGCAGCATCGCCGAACTCCGCACCGTTTTGCCCGCGTTCTTTTTCCGCACGGCCCACTTCATCGACCCCCAACAGCGCGTGCTGATTCAAGGCATCTGCCAGCAGTTTGTTGACCACTCGATTTCAAGCACGATCAACCTCTCGGAAGACATCGAACCCGAAGTCATTTCCGAAATCTATTTGGCCGCCTGGAAAAACCGGCTCAAGGGTCTCACGGTCTACCGCGACGGCAGCCGCTATCCCATTCTATCGGTCGAAAGCGAAAAGAGCCTTTTCCAAACCTTTAAAGAAAAATCGTTCAAGATAACCCAAGCCGACGGCGTGGCCGTCGAAATGCGGGGAGACGAAGTCTTCGCGCTTCCCAACGGCCGCTTAACTACGCTTTATCATGTCATGCAGCAAAAAACAGGAGCCCTACCGGCTCAGGAGGGGAACACGCATGCAACAACTCGACCTGTCCAAGATAAAAATTGAAGAATTCCTCGGAGACACAACCATCCTATTGGACCTGTCCCAAAAACCCCAGTCGGTCGAGCCCGCCAGCGTTCCCGCCTACGTGCCCAACGAGGGCACGGTCCTCCGCAACTGTCCCAAGTGCAGCGAACTCAGTTTCAAAATCGAAAACGGCTGCAACAGTTGCGTCAACCCCGACTGCGGCTACGCCAAGTGTGATATGTGAATAACTAATGCTGAATTCATTCATTGAATTTTTTTTTGGATTCCAAGCGCGTGTCTATGCATTCACAAGTGTTTGGCCTGCGGTTCAAGTGTATAATTTAGGGGCGCAATCTGTTTGTTCCGCAGGTGATCTTTGCCATCCTCTTTTGTGGGTCGATTACCCTTTCACAGGGTTTGTTCTCATGGCCGGTTTGGTCTGGCTAATTATTTTTAGTTTGGTTTTGTCGAATCCTCGATTGTCGTTCATCATGGCAATTGGAGCGTAGCCCTTTAGCCCGACTAGATTCTCGAAAAAACCAACCGGGCATTTTTTTTCATGTGTTGTCCCCTTCGTCTTTTGCCGCATCTTGGAAAAGGTTTAATTACGCGCGGAACCTAGTCTTGACATGCAACGCACGTTTTCAGCGGTTTTGACCAAAGGCGAGATCGCCATTGTTGCCCTTTGCCCTGAACTGGGTGTGGTCAGCCAGGGCAAGACCAAAAAAGAGGCTTTGGCCAACCTGAGAGAAGCCGTCGAACTGTATCTTGAGGACGAGGACGTTCCCATTCGCCTCAAAAAACACGCCGTGCCCAAAACGGAATTGGTCCAAATCCGCGTGACCTGCTAAACCGGGTGAAGGCATGAAACTGCCGGTGCTCTCCGGACGCGAACTCATTTGGTTTCTGATCGCAAACGGATTCGAAGCCGTGAGCCAAACGGGAAGTCATGTGCGCATGAAACGCCGCGTTGAAAACGCCGTTTGGGTTACGGTGGTTCCCTTGCACAAAGCGCTTGACCCCGGAACGCTCTTGGGAATCCTGCGCCAAACCGGTTTGAGCCGCGAGGAACTCATCGCCTTTTTCGAAAAATAACCACTTTTTTCCCGCATTTTCGTTCGACTATTAGTTTCCATTTGGTTTTGTTTTCGAACTCCAAAGGTATTACTCCCACCCGCGCGTAAGGGTTGTCACTTGAAGAGAAAAACCCCAATCGTTCCCCAAACGAAAGAAAAAAACATGAAAACACATCCCTAAACAAAGAGCAGATGGCTCATCCAACGAGCAAACAACCCCCACAAAAAAAGGCTCTTTCAGGGAAAATTTTCATGAAAAAAAGAGAACCCCTCAAAAGCACGGTATCCTTCTCTTCAAGAACAAAAGAAACATGAATGGACGCACAGACAGTGCCCCAAACGACCAAGGGCATTTCCCCAAATGCCATTGGACAGAACCTCCGGGTTTTCATGTGAAAAAAACAGGATACCGCGCCCCTCTCTTTCTTACTTTTTTTCTCTTGTTCCCATCTCCTCTGCGGGCATGGGAGCCAGTGCCAACAGGAAGCCTCGGCTATGCGTAAAGCATGCTTTGTTTTTTTCGAAACGTCGTTTTCGAAATCACGTGCCCCAAAAAGCCGTGGGCAATTGTAGCGAAACGCTAATTTCGGGGTTTCAGATCGTTCGGCGTTCCGGGGCCATGGCTGCCTTTGAAAAACGGGGGTGTCTTTGAAAAACAGGATTAAATGTGCCAAGCGCTTTAGTGTTGCATGCGTTTTTCGTTTTTTGACTCGATCGTCCAAAATCGGGCCACGTTGTTTTTGTCGCTGGTTCTAGTCATCGGATTTTATTCGATCGCGGGTCCCACGGGCTTTGCAACCGACGCCCAGTTGCGGGGTCTTGGGTTTTCGCTCAAACAGCCGGCCAACCTGTTTGTGTTCTGGCTTCTTCACTTCGGGATTTTTCATCTTGCGGCAAACGCGCTTGCCCTGCTTCTTGCAGGCAGCGTGGCCGAGAGCCGCGTGCCTTCAAAGCATGTTGTCGGCGTGTTTGCATTTTCGGCAGCCGTCGGCGCCGTCGGATTCGCCTTTTTCAATCCCGGCACGCTACTTGCGGGCGCGAGCGGGGGCGTTTCGGGCGTGATGACCGCCGCGGTCATGGTGCGTCCGTTTCGCGCCATGGCGGTCATCGCATTGTCGTTGCTTGCTGCCAACCTCTTGTTGGTGCCCCTTTTGGATGCGGGGGTGTCCTCGTCGGTGGATCGGCTTGAGAGCGAGGCCCGCGATCTTGAGCCGGCGCTACAGGCGGCCCGACAGTCGGGGGAATCCAAAAAAGCGGGTGAAATTCAGGCGCTCATTGTTTCGAAACAGTCGGAACAGCGCCGCATTGAATCGGGCGCGCAACGCGATTTAAACAAGAAAAGCGATTGGACGAGCCATCTCTGGGGCTCGATTGCGGGTGCCCTGTATGTGATCCTGTTTTGTCCGCGCACGATGGAACACGGCGTTGAAAACGTTCGAAAATGGAAAAAGCGGTTGCTTGCGGGAATAAAAAAATAAAAAAAAAGAAGGCCGGAAAAGCCGGCCTTGAATCGACGGTTTTACGCGTCTTTGGCCATGGTCCAGATGGCTTTGATCGCGACAATGAACGCGGCGGGTGCCACGAACACGGCGATGTTTTGGAAGACCATGACGATTTTGTCCATCAAGGGGAACGTGCTGAACGGGGCCAAGGCCGCGCTACCCATTCCAAGGGCAATGGCTGCCACGAGGAACGGCATGGTTTCCTTGTCGCTCACGTTGAGCAGTCCCACGATCAGGCCCAGAATGGCCAAGACGAGGGCCAGCATGGGCACGGCCACGAAGGCCGCGATAATGGCAAGCACGATGCCGATCAGGAAGGCATAGCTTCCGTATTTTTGCATGTTGTTCATGTGTTTATCTCCTCCCAGAGAAAAGTTCACTAAAAAGAACAGATACCAAACCCTTTCCCCCAAACGATTTAAAATACCCAATCGTCGACCCGTTAAACGGCAATCGACGTATGAATTTGTTTTTTTTGGCGTTTAAACGCATTTTATTCTGTTTAAGGTTTTTTTTTGTCAGGTGCTTTTGTTGCGCGATTTCATTGGCAGCATCCTCCCGCGCATTTTTAGGCATTTGGCTGTTTTTGTTCGATAATGCCCCGTTTTGAACTATCGGCCCAATATCCTCCCGCGGGCGATCAGCCCAAGGCCATCGCCCAGTTGGCCCAAGGGCTTACGAAACCCGGAAAGCAGACGCTTTTGGGAGTCACGGGTTCGGGCAAGACGTTCACCATCGCAAACGTGGTTCAGAAAATCCAGAAGCCGACGCTCGTTCTTGCGCACAACAAGACGCTTGCGGCCCAGTTGTACAACGAATTCAAGGGGTTTTTTCCAAAAAACGCGGTCCACTATTTTGTTTCCTATTACGATTTCTACCAGCCCGAATCGTATTTGCCGGGAAAAGACGTTTACATCGAAAAAGAGGCGGATATCAACCAAAGGATCGAGCAAATGCGCTTGGCGGCCACCAGCGCCCTCTTTTCGCGCTCGGACGTTCTAATCGTGTCCTCGATCAGTTGCATTTACGGTTTGGGCGATCCATCGAACTATCGCGATCTTACGGTCGTTCTCGAAAAAGGAAAAGGCGTTTCGCGCTCCAAACTCATTCGCGATCTTGTGAACATCCAGTTCGAGCGAAACGACAACGACCTTGCACCGGGCCGTTTTCGCGTGCACGGGGACACGATCGACATCTGGCCGGGGTACGGAGGCAATCTGGTACGCGTGCAACTGTTCGGCGACGAGATCGTGCAAATCCGCGAACTCCATCCGGTGAACGCAAAGCCGTTGTCCGACTTTGAGCACTTCATGGTGTTTCCGGCCAAGCATTTTGTCTCGCCCGAAGAGCAGACCAAGCGCGCGATCAAAAGCATCCAAAAAGAACTCGACGACTGGCTTCCCAATCTCGACAAAGAACTGTACCGCGAGCGCTTGAGCCAGCGCGTGCGCTACGATCTTGAGATGCTCGAACAGGTCGGTTACTGCAACGGCATCGAGAACTATTCGCGTCACTTTGACGGGCGCAAAAAAGGCGAGGCGCCCCACACGCTTCTCGATTATTTTCCCAAAGACTTTTTGTTCGTGATCGACGAGAGCCACGTCACGCTCCCGCAGGCGCACGGCATGTACAAAGGCGATTTTGCGCGCAAGAAAAATTTGGTGGACTATGGTTTTCGCCTGCCCTGCGCGTTCGACAATCGGCCCCTCCAATTCCACGAATTCGAAACCTTTTTGAAAAACGTGGTTTTTACGAGTGCGACGCCCGGCGACTACGAACTCAGGGAATCGAAGGGCGTGGTCGAGCAGATCGTGCGCCCAACGGGACTCGTCGACCCCCGAATCGAAGTGCGGCCTTCCGCCAACCAGATCGAGGAACTGGCCCACGAAGTCAAAAAAGAGGCCGAGGCCGGAAGACGCGTTTTGGTGACCACGCTCACCAAACGGTTTGCCGAGGACTTGACCGAATATTTTTCAAAAGCGGGGATCGCGTGCCGGTACATGCACTCGGAAATCGACACGCTCGAGCGCACCAAGATCATCCGCCAATTGCGCCTCAAAAAATTCGACTGCCTTATCGGCATCAACCTTTTGCGCGAGGGCCTCGACATTCCCGAGGTCGCGCTTGTCGCCATTCTCGACGCGGACCAAGAAGGATTTTTGCGAAACCCGCGCTCGCTCATCCAGACGATCGGCCGCGCGGCCCGAAATGCGGACGGGCGCGTGATTCTCTTTGCGGACCGGCAAACGGATTCCATGAAACAGGCGATTTTCGAGACCGAACGACGCCGAAAGATTCAGATCGCCTACAACGAGGCCCACGGCATCACTCCGAAATCGATCGAAAAGGCCGTGCTGGCCCAAGAAATCACTTTGACCGACTCCAAGATCGCGCACTCGAACATTCCGGCGGTTCTTATCGACCTCGACGCCCAAATGCGCGCGGCCGCGGAATCCCTCGACTTTGAAAAAGCCATTCTCTTGCGCGACCAGATCGAGGAACTCAAAAAACGAGTGCGATAAGTTAGGCACCACCGGTCTTCGTTGGGCGTCGTCGGCAAATTTCACCGTAGTTTTTTTAATTCGGCTTTGAGCGTTTGAATCCGTTTTTTGATTTTTCCGAGTTCGCCTTTTGGGATGCGCTTGCCCGTGGGCGGAACGACTTCTTTGACAAATGAAACGGGCACTCTGATTTGTTTGCGATAATTGTTTCCGATCACGAGCACTACGCGGTTGGGTTCCACGTTGTACACGTCGGCAATTTTGTTGGCGAGGGGGCCTTGGGTCACCTGCACTTGTTGGCCGTGAAAAAAGTCGGGCAAGCCGCGTTGTCGATTCCATTCGGTCATGCGGGTCTTGTTTTTTTGCCAGCGTTGGCGATTCTCGTGTTGGTGGTGTGATTCCAGCCGGGCTTCGAGTTTTCCCAATTGGCTCCATTTGCGTCGGATCGCTGGAATGTGCATTTTTGGATCGGGTCTAGGCGTTCCAAGGACGTGGGCGGCCAGTTGTTCGGCCGGAACGCTCACAAAACGGGTTTGGCGACGCGTGCCACGTGTTGTCGGTACGTCCTCCCAAAGAACGTTTTGGCGCTGGTTTTCATGGATTTTCACGACCGCGTTTCGTCCGTTGACTCGCACGACTTGGCCCTGTTTGCCTTGGTGGGCGCCTTGGAGGATGCGCACGCGCTGATTGGCCTTGAATGGGATGGCGGGCCGCCGAGTTTTTTGTTGCGCGCGGGTTGTTCGCTCGGTGCGGCGGTTGAGGTGGGCCATGAAAATAGAAAGCGGTTTTTGGGTATAAAAGCGTTTTCAGCGCGTCGGCTGTTTGCGCCGAACCCGTTTTTGTCGGGTCTGCGATTGTCTCGTTTAGTCCCGGAGTTTTTTCCAGTGGCCGCCGTAGGGTTTTTTGACGAGGCGCGCGAACAACAGGCCGCCGCCGAGGTCGTAGATGTACTGTGCGCTTTGGTGGTCGCGCGTGATCCACGTTTCGATGACGACGTCGGGCAGTTCCATCGGGTACACGAATTTTTCGCGGCGGCTTTTCCACGCGTTGAGGTCGTAGGTTTCGTCCTGCCAGCTCGCGAGCGCGTGCACGTGGTCCGCGTTGTGGTCGCGGACGGCGGTGTGCACGCTTTGCGGGAGGCGGGGCGGCAGCGGAAAGCCGGCTTGAGAAAATTCGGCGTCTTTGGCCTCTTCGTCGGGCAACTGGACGGTCGCCATGTCAAGCGACTGTCCCTTGCGCGTCACAAGGAGGCCGTCGGGCCAGGAAAACCGGGTGGCTTGGTTCGGATCAGTGATGCCCATGCATTCCCCGGCTTTATCTGAACCGATCCGAGTAAAAGATTTTCGCTCGAACTCGATTACTTTGATTGACGAAAAACAAGCCTTGGACGAACGTGTTCTTTTTCACTGGCAGTCCGCTCCCTGCGGTTTTAATTCCTTTTGATGCGTTTTGGGTCTAAGGGTTCTTCTTCCGCCGTCCTTGGGCGGGTGGGGATCCTTTTTGTGCGCGTTTGCCGGTTGTTTTTGATCTTGAAAAACCCCTGGTTGAAGGCAAATTTCATTTTCCATTTTGGAGGTTCCCATGAGCGATTTCATCACGGTGCGCGGCGCAAGAGAGCACAATCTGCAGAATGTTTCGGTCAAGTTGCCGCGCAACCGGTTCGTGGTTTTGACGGGGGTGTCGGGCTCGGGCAAGTCCACGCTTGCGTTTGACACGATTTATGCGGAGGGCCAGCGCCGGTACGTGGAGTCGTTGTCCGCGTACGCGCGCCAGTTTTTGGAGCAAATGCAAAAACCGGACGTGGACGCGATCGAGGGACTCTCGCCGGCGATTTCGATCGAGCAAAAGACCGCGGGCCGTAATCCGCGTTCGACCGTGGGCACGATCACCGAAATCTATGATTACCTGCGCCTTTTGTATGCGCGCATTGGCGTGCCGCATTGTTATTCGTGCGGGCGCAGGATCGCGCGCCAGTCGGTGGACGCGATTTGCGATCACGTCTTGCGAAAGTTTGCGAATCAGCCGGTCACGGTCATGGCGCCCGTGATCCAGTCGAAGAAGGGCTCGTACGAACAACTGTTTTCCGACCTCCTGAAACAAGGGTTTACCCGGGTCCGTGTGGACGACGTGCAGCGCCCGCTGGAAGAGGAGATCAAGCTCAACAAGAACCTCCAGCATTCCATCGACGTGCTGATCGACAAGGTGGTGGCGTCGGGGGACAACCGTTCGCGGTTGGTTGAGGCGCTTGAAAAAGCCGGTCGTTTGGCGAGCGGTCAGGTGCGCATTGGAACCGGCGCGCACGAAGAGGTTTTTTCGCAGGACCTTTACTGCGTGCATTGCGGGATCGGTTTTGAGGAGCTTCAGCCCCGCTCGTTTTCATTCAATTCCCCGTTTGGCGCGTGTCCGGATTGCACGGGTCTGGGGTTCAAGCAGGAGTTCGATGCCGGCTTGATCATTCCCGACTCGTCGAAGTCGCTTTTGGACGGCGCGATCAACGTCCCCGGGTTTTCCATGCTGGGATGGCGGGGCCAGCAGGTGGGTGCGGTCGCCAAGTTTTACGGGTTCAACATCAACACGCCTTGGAAAGACCTTGCGCCGAAATATCGGAACATTCTGCTTTTCGGGGGAAGCGATTTCATCAAGTTCAAGTACAAGGCCGTCAACTCGGATTCAAAGTTCGAGGGGACGAGCCGGTTCGAGGGCGTGATCCCGATGCTTGACCGGTTGTACAAGTCGACCAAGTCGTCGTCGCGGCGGGACGAAATGGAAAAGTTTTTGCGGTATTCCAAGTGCACGTCCTGCAAGGGCCAGCGCCTCAAGCCCGCGTCGCTTGCGGTCACGATCGGCAATCAGAACATCATCGAGACCACGCATCAATCGATCGGCGACCTCATTGAATTCTTCAAGGATCTTGAGCTCGAACCCAAGGACTTTGCCATCGCAAAGGCCGTGCTGAAGGAGATTCGCGACCGCGCGTTTTTTTTGCGCGACGTGGGCCTTGCGTATTTGTCGCTGGACCGTTCGGCCAACACGCTTTCGGGCGGTGAATCCCAGCGCATTCGCCTCGCAACCCAGATCGGAAGCAACCTGCAAGGCGTGATCTACGTGCTGGACGAGCCGAGCATCGGCTTGCACCAGCGCGACAACGAGAAGCTCATCGAGACGCTTCATCGCTTGCGCGATCTGGGCAATACGCTTCTTGTGGTCGAGCACGACGAGGACACGATTCGCGCGGCCGACTGGGTCGTGGACCTCGGTCCGGGCGCGGGGAAAAACGGGGGCCGTCTGGTCGCCGAGGGCACGCCGGCCGCGATTGAGAAAAACGGGTTGTCGCTCACCGGAAAATATTTGTCCGGCCGCGAAAAAATCGAGGTTCCGCGGATTCGAAGAAAATCCGACCGCTTTTTGACTCTGAAAGGATGCCGCGAGCACAATCTCAAGAATCTGGACGTTTCCTTTCCGCTCGGATCGCTTGTTTGCGTGACGGGGGTGTCGGGTTCGGGAAAATCCACGCTCATCAGCGACACGCTGTATCGCGCGCTCGCCAAGCACTTTTTCGGGTCCCAAGAGGATCCCGGCGCGTTTGACCGTCTCGAGGGGCTGGAGCGGGTCGAGGGCGTGGTCAACATCGACCAGTCGCCCATCGGCCGCACGCCGCGAAGCAATC
>JAANMU010001101.1_pt1 | contig 26932 bp, 29 predicted proteins | sample 7279701 | NCBI WGS metagenome assembly JAANMU01 (sample SAMN14094539, study PRJNA606508) | bioreactor metagenome | isolation source: A lab-scale SPAN reactor treating ammonium-rich wastewater day 57 | place: Ireland: Galway | collected 2017-03-13 | reverse complement strand
GAAGCAATCCCCACTTTGCAGGAAAATCTACGGCAACAGGAGATTGCTTCTCGAAGACTCGCAACGACATGAGGGAAGTTAATAATTTACTGACCCTAAGCATTGATGGAGATTGTCGAAGCCTTCCGATATGTGGAAGATACACACCCTCAAGGAAAAGTAGTCACAAGGTTAGAAAATAATAACGGATCGTGAGGCTTGATCGGCGGCGATTCCCATAATGCGTTCCAGGAATATTCCGAGTCCGGGTTTCCGCTTTTCGGGACTGGTGCGTTAACCCTATATACCTTCCTTTGCAATGGATAATCAATGTCAGATCGAGACAAAACCTAAAAGGAGAAAAATCATGACGTTATCCGACGATGATCTTGATATTGACGCGTTCTGGGAGTATTCCGATCCCGCCGCGAGCGAGGAGCGTTTTCGCGCCGCGTTGGATTCGACGCAGGGAGACCTCCGTCTGGAATTGCTCACGCAAATCGCCCGTACATTTTCCTTACGGAGTCGATTTGATGAGGCTCACGGGGTCCTGAACGATGTGGAAAAACAACTTGCCGGCGCGGGAGCGCGTCCAAACGTGCGCTATCTGCTGGAACGCGGACGGACCTTCAACTCCAACGGCGAGAAGGACAAGGCGCGTGAACTCTTCATCCGGGCATGGGAGCAGGCGCAGGAGGCGCATTTGGAAGGTCTTGCCGTGGATGCGGCGCACATGGTCGCCATCACATATTCAGGCAGCGCGGAAGCCATCCAGTGGAATCAACGCGGATTGGAGATCGCGCGCGGCTCGCAGGACCCGAAAGCCAAAGGCTTGATCCCAGCCATGCTCAATAACGGCGCGTGGGACTTGCACGAAATGGGACGCTTCGAGGAAGCCCTGTCGTTGTTCGAGGAGGCGCAGGCTGAATGGACCGCGCGCGGCAAGCCCGAACGAATCCAAATTGCGAAATGGTCGGTGGCGCGCTGCCTGCGTTCTCTCGAGCGTTATGACGAAGCGTTGACCATCCAGCGCGCGCTCGAAGCCGAACACAAAGAGGCAGGCGACACGGATGGATACGTGTTCGAGGAAATTGCGGAGAACCTGGCTTTGCTGGGCAGGAACGAGGAAGCCAGACCCTATTTTGGAAAAGCCTATAACGAACTTGGCAAAGACGACTGGTTTGTAAAAAACGAGGCAAAGCGATTGGAAAACCTCAAGGCACGCGCAGGAATATAGGTCATCGGCTTCAGCGTGTGGTCGCTCATTCGGACGGCGAACAAGTTTCGGGTTGGAACGTGAGGCGGCTTTGGCGTGTCGTCATCCCTTTGAATGTCAGTACGATGCACCAGGAACCAAAGCCCGGACAAATTCGTCATTTTGAAAAACGCAAGGTAACGATCCCTTCGATTTGATGAAGACCTGAAAAAGTGAGACGCAATGTTTCGGATGAAAACAAACTACTTGTTCGTCATGATATTTGCTCTTCTTCTGTCCGCCTGTGCGCCTGGATCGGAGCAACCCGGGCAGGCGGCGACGATTGTGGCTGACTCACTTACACAAACCGCTTCTCCCGCCAACCCGACTGCTGTTTCCACACCTTTGAATTTTCCCATCACTCTGACAACTTACAAAAGCGCCAACCTGGGCATCCAGTTCAGTTACCCTGAAGACTGGTATTTGAATGAATTCGCGGACAGCAAGGATATTTTTGGCGCGCCGACGCAGGTTCCTTCCATCCTGCTGACTTCCTTCGACCCCGCCAACCCTCCTCACAAATCGGAATGGAATGAGCAGACCATCGGCATGCAATTTCGGAGCCAGCCGAGAACGTTTCCCAATTCATTTGAAGAATGGGCGCAGGTCCATAAGGAGGCTGCTCTTGCCCATCAATTGACAATATCCTCGGAAGAGCGTTTCTCGATCGCGAACCAGCCAGCCGCTCGGTTGACGCTGGTATCGGGAACAGGGGGCATCATCCATCAAGTATTGACCGATCTGAACAATATCGCGTTCGAAATAAATATAGAGGGGAATTTCGACCTGGCGAGACCGGTGTTGGATTCGCTGCAGCCTGTTGTATTTGTTACATTTGCCGGGGTAAGGCCGTCCAGCGGTGAATTTCCTGCCGCAGGGGTCTGCGGGGACGCGCAGGGCGATCCTGTAAATATCGTGCTGGGAATCGCCGCGGACGGCTTGCCGAAGGCTGGACGCTGTATCGCAATCCATCCTGCGCAGCGAATCAGGTTGATCAATCGGTCCGACGGTCTGTTCGACATAACATTCGCGGGAAACCATATCAACCTGCCAGTGGGTGGAGAGATTTTGTTGGACAAACCAGTTGGCGAATATCTGGCGCTGGGCGTCCACCATCTACCAATGGCGCCAGAACTATGGGTGAAGACGACTTCGATACCTACGTTTACCCTGATACCCCTTACACCAATTCCCCCGATTGCTACCATGCCGGGACCATTCAGGAACTATTCCAATACCGAAGCGGGTTATTCGCTCACACTTCCGCCCGGTTGGAATGTGGATGAACAGGGGCTTTCCAACCTGAACAAGGAAGTTATATTTTATCCGGGCGACGCCGAACCCTTTGTTGCCTACCTAAGCATCAGCCTGGATTTTCGTACAAAAAACCAGATAAAGGATTTTTACGCCCAAAATATGCCAGATGCTTTTCTTGAGGATACCGTATTAAACGGTTATCCCGGGATCAAATACACCTACAACTGGGGGCGCGTGGAGTATTTCATCCCATATCAGGATCGGCTCTTCCTGATCTTTACCGACCGAACCGGCGACGAAAATGTTCAGCGGATGTTTGGGAGCATCAAATTTACGCCTGTCGCCATTACCATCGAAGCCGCCATGGAGGACAACGGCAGGACTTTCGTCATGGATGTCGGGGATAAACTCAGGCTAAACCTCGATTTGAGCTATGGCTGGTCGGCATTTTCGATCAGCAACCCCACTGTAATCGCGGGTGCGCAGGATGGTTTTTTTGCGCTGGAAGCCGGAACCGCAACTTTGACCACAACCGGCAATCCCGAATGTCTGAACTTCACGCCCCCATGCGGAATGCCGTCAATTCTGTATTCGATCACAGTGATCGTTCAGTAGATGGCATGGCAACGACGGGAAACAGCAATAACCGAAAAGGCTGGCAGGCAATATCCATTCTCTCTGCACAATCCAATCTTGTCAGAGTACTGTGAAGGAGAACTTAATCGTGAAAATCCATCACTTTGGACCAGATCGCGGAGAAAGGATCGAAAAATTCGACAGCGATTTCATCTTTTCGAAGATCGTCCGCTTCCATGCAGAGGCAAAGGTGAGTTGCTTTTATCTTGATCCAAACGGGATCGTCGGATATCACCAGGCTGTCACTCCTCAACTTTTTTTGGTGGTGCAGGGTGTTGGCTGGGTGCGGGATGAAACTTCCGGGAGAATTCCAATCGCCCAATATCAAGCCGCATTTTGGGATAAAGATGAATGGCATGAGGCTGGCACGGATACCGGGCTTGTGGCAATCGTGATCGAGGGCGAATCGTTGAATCCCTCCGAGTATATGCAGATCGTATGGGACGGTTTAGCCCATGCGCGACAAGTCAACCATGCCGGTGGGCGATTTGAAAAATAGGAAAAAACCCGAGTCTTCCGCTTTTTGGGAATGACGCGTTAACCCTATAGACTTCCTTTGCAAAGGTAATGAATGCCAGATCAAAACATGGGTCGAAAGGATCCGCCTCCGGATGTGGATGACGCGCTGATACAAAACGCCATGCGGGGCGAGTCCGCTGCGCTGGAAGCCATCTACAACGCCTATGCGCGCCGGGTCTACCGTTATTTCCTCAGCCGCGTGGCAGACCACGCAGACGCGGAAGACCTGACCGCGCAAACCTTCATGAGCGTGATCGAAGCCCTGCCTCGCTATCAACATCGTGATCAATTCACAGCCTGGCTCTTTCAAATCGCTCACAGCAAGGCAATGGACTTTTTTCGACGGAACAGCTCAAGGGTCCGGAAAGAGGCGGGGACGAAGGGAATGGTCTTCGATGAAACCCTGGAAAGGGTCGTCCAGAATCAGACCATCGAGTCCCTTCGTTTGCTGATCCAAACGCTCGATGAGGAGGAGCATGAATTGCTTCGGCTGCGTTTTGTGGCTGACCTGACCTATCCCGAAATCGCCGAACTGCTTGGGCGCAAGGAAGATGCGGTGAGAAAATCCGTCAACCGAATTCTGGAGCGACTCCATACTCAAATGGAGGCGAGACATGCCTAAGCCAAACTACCCACCCGAATTTGAATCACAGGTGCGGAAGGCGATGGATGTGCCCGAGCCGGACGCCGAAAAATTGGACGCCTTGCGCGAACAGTTCATTACATTTGGCGTCGCCTCGCTTCGAACGGACCGTCGAACTGATTCTGCTTCCAAGCCTTTTCCACCCGAAAAGGAATCCAAAATGAAACGCGCCACATTTTTCTCGTCCCCGCAGCTCGTTTGGGGACTCGTCCTGCTCCTTCTCGTGAGCTTGATCGCGCTTGCCCTAACTTCGCCTGAAGTGGTGAACGCCCTTCAACGATTACTCGGATACATTCCCGGCCTGGGTGTAGTAGATCAAAATGCGCCATTTCACGTGCTGGCGGAGCCTGTCTCGCAGACGCGGGATGGTGTCACTGTAACCGTCGAGGAAGCCATTATGAATGAGGGCAACATCCTGCTGACCTACAAGATCGAAGGACTTGCTTCTGATAAGTTTTCCTTCCTCGAACCGTTGAATACGTGCATGTCACAAGAGGAATTGCGCTTCCCCAATGGGGAGTCTGTGAAACCAGGTTCCGGCGTATCCTCCATGCCTTTCGATGATGGATTTGAGAACACGAATAAGTATGGTCCTGTTCCCGCCGAGGCTACGGAGGCGATCCTTTTCATTCCATGCATCAACGGCGCTTTGTCGCCGGGCATCCTTCCAGAAAACTGGGAACTGCCTCTGCGCTTTGTCCCTGCGCCGCCGGACGTGGCATTGACCATGATGCCCGTCATTGACATAATGCAACCCACTTCAACGGCAATGCCATCGGCTGATGCGACTCCTTCGCCCGCGCCTGATGCCGGCATGGTTAATCCGCTCACGATTACCAAAGTCATTGATGCGGGCGATAATGGTCATATTCTATTCGGGGAACTCGATCCGCCCGCCCCGTCCCAACCCGGTGAGTGGCGAATTGACTGGGTCAGTTTGGATTTGGTTGACAACAATGGACAGACGGTGTTTTGGCAAATTCCGAACGATATGGATGCGCCTGTTTCTAACGACCCACACAAACTTGTTTGGGCGATCATCATTCCGGAATTTGCGCCGCCCCTGCGCATTACCCAAACGGCTCGTTATGCTGTTTCAGCGGATTCGCAGGAGTCCTACGCGTTCGAATTCGACGCCGGAGCAAATCCGCAGCCGCTCCAGGAATGGAACCTGAATGAAGAATTTCAGTTTGCAGGGCGTACAATTCGGCTTTCGAGAATCGTTGCCAATCCAGTAAGGACAGGTTACATCTTCTCTTTTGAATCGGAAGATAACAACGTCAGCAGTCTTTCCGCAAGGATCGAAGGTTACCCTTCGACGGATCATCTATTGTTCCCGATTCTGCTTCCCGGAAAAAGCGGCAATGCCTGGGATTTCTATGAGTACTATTCTGCAACCCTGCCGAACGGAAAATTAAGAGTGGTCCTTTCCGATCTATATCTCGTTGATGAAACAAAAAATTGGACTTTGGAATGGCAACCCTAAAATATTTCGCTTCGCCCGTTCACTGCTTCTTCGAGCAAATCCTCCAGCCAGATGTCTTTATCAAAGGCGGATGTTTTCCAACCCGGCATCAGCCGGTCGAGCAGATACGCCTGAGCCATGCCGGTGTAGTAGAAGCGACCATCACCCTCGTCGCCAGCCATCCGGCGCATCTGCTGGATTTCCTGTGACCAGCGAGATTCAAAACCGGCGTAATCATCGAAGTCAGCCAGCATGGATGTGTCCGGTAGCGGAGTGTATTTCCCAGTATATGCCTGCCGCCAGATTTCGAGTTCCGTATAGCGGGCTAAACCTTCCAGCCATTCCCGCTGCTGTTCATAAGCGATGAGTTCGGGTGTGAGGTTGGCGGAGTCCCTGCGGGCGGCGCGGAGGTCGAGGAAACGGCGAGCCAGTTCAAGGGTCCGGGTTGAATCGGTGGAGCGCAGCGCATCCGCCAATACATCCAGTTCAGTCTGCCAGTCTGCTTGCAGAGAAGCATTCCCCCACGGATATTGACTCTCGAAATCCCCATTTATGTTTTCAGCGGAGGCGAGTTTTTCGGGTGCGATCATGCCCTGCCAGGCGTGGAAAGCCTCATGAGACGAGAGGGAGATGTATTGATCATCATTGCCGAGCGCCTGCCCAACGAAAAGACGATAAGGAAATATCGGGCGCAGGATGGGCGGCAAATCCTGCTGGATAATTTGCGCCAATCTGATCTTCGCCCATTCGCGGGTCTGCAAACTGTATGTCCAGCGTTCGCCAACCAGCACGGCAAAATTTTCGGGAGTTACGTCAGAGTCAGGCAATACCTGACGGTAATAGGGCTGTCCATTGAATGTATCGCCCTGCACCGCCTCCCAGGGACCGCCGCGCTGATCGCCCGCCGGAACCTTGATCCAGCCGTCAGGCGGGTCGGGATAACCTACGAGGAAAGCATACGATTCGTTAAAGGCGATGGCTGGGATGTCTGCATCGCCCCAGCCTTGCCAGATTTCGTTGCCAATCGTCTGACGCAGGTGCGACGTTTCAGCCATGCGGATTTTGTCATGTTCACTCAGCGTTTCGACCACCGCCGAGCGCTGCGGCATTCCCAGGTTGCTGAGGGTGGAAGCCACAACGAGCAGGAGACACAACCCCAATACAGATAGGATTGTGACGAGTACAATTTTTCGGGCTTTCTTCATAGGACTCATCTCACGCGTGGATTGCTCTGTAGATTTCGGATTCGTGTTCGGTCAGTGAATGTTTCTTTCTGGACATTCTCCGCTTCTTTCCGACGTTCAGCCTGCTCCCGTCCGAGGAGCATGACCAACGCCCCGGCGTAAACCAACCCATCCGCCAGCAGTTCGAGTCCGTGGAACAGGCGCAACTGCCAGGGGAACCAGTAGGCGGTGATGATTGCCATGAACGCAGTCAGGGTGAAGATCGAGGATCCCAGCGCCAGCCACAAACCGCGCCGCGAACCGTTCCACCAGATCACCACCGGCAGGCTGATCAGCAGAAAGATGAGACTGCGAGCAAGTTGCAGTGGGATCAACTGTCCCCAGGTCGGAGTCGTCAGTTCGTACATTCCCTGGGCATAGAAATCCTTGATGAACGGCTGGACGATCAATCCGAACGTGAAGTAGATCAACGGATATGCCAGCAAAGCGGATACGAAACGCCACGACCACTGAGAGACATTTCTCGATGAGAAAAATGTATTCAGGCTATGCAGGAATGATTCCGTTTGCAGAGGGCGAAACAGGATCGCAATCGCGCCGGAGACAAACAGACTGGGGGACAGGAAACTCAGGACAGTGAAAAGCGCATTCAGAATGGAGGACACCGCGCCCGTTGTCATGAAGAAGAACGACTCGATCACCATCCCCACCGCGCCGAAGACCCAGGTCAATTCGGCGAGGATGATCCAGCGCAGGAACCAGTTCACGCGCAGACCGCGCGAAACGAACGACAGCACAAGGGAAAGGATCATGCTTCCCGGCAAGTACCACAGCATGATTGTGTTGGCGTCCGTCCCGGCGGGCATTTCGGGAGTTGGGAATCCCACCGCGGGCAGGACCATTCCGCTGATCGCCATGCCGATAAAATAAGCTAGTCCGCACAGCGGGAGTTTCCAGAGATAAGAAAGGCTTGATTTGAGTTTCATTTCTGACTCCTCGAATGAACTTCCCTCCCACTATACAAAAGACTCCGTCCATGCGCATCCAGCAGGTGGACAGAGTCTTTCATGGTCAGATGGATGGATTTTCACCTGGTCACTCGGACAGGTCTTCATCGGTCGCGGGCACAAATCGCCGAGGTCCGAATCGTGTCAGAGAAACCGCGCCCAGCCCAATCGACCCAAACGCGATTCCAAGCAAACCGCCTAGCATGGGGATCGAGGTTATAAATTGGAACGCAGGCATGAAGATGAACATTCCAGGGTGATTTTGAAAACCTTCATCCGGTCATCCTATTAGGAGCATCAACGCTTCTTAGTGACATATTGCCAGCCGAAGGTGAGACATCCCATCGCTGTCAAAACTAAAATGATCGTTACCCCGAAGGGAAGTTGCAGGTTGATCAATGTACTGATGAATGCCAGCAGCAAACTGGTGAAGATTACTGCGGCTAGCGATTGGAGATGGTATCTTTCCAATCGCGCATAAATTTCACGCGGCGGATCGCCAGCCAGGCTTTGCTCAAAGTGAGCCAAATCCCAACATACCAGCGCGGTGGTACAGCCCAGGGCTAACAGATATATGGAAAAGTTGAGCGTCACTCCGATGATTGAAAGAACAACATAAACCGATAATAAACTTGAAGCCGACCAGGATATCGATCGTCTCGTCGTCATCCAGAAGATCGCCATTGCAAGGATCACAGGTATGATTAACCAATACCCAGCCACCATATAGCTGGCGCCCAAACATCCTGTGGATATTGCCAGACAAGTATTGAGGATGATCGCATAAACCTTCATCGTCCGTATCCTAAATATTTCCTTGATGAATCATATGCCTTTCAACTCTATGAAAGACCGCCTCCAGTGATTCGTTGACCTGCCAGTCAATGACCTGGATACCCATTTTCAACAGCCGCTTCAGTTGGACGACTCGCTCGACCCGCGCCGCGCGGACAGCCAGGGTACTAATCTCGGTCGAGGGCAGCCTGCGAGCCGCGTACTCGATTGGATCGGGACTGATCAGCAGCACGTCGTAGCCAAAGGCGCGTAATCGCGCGTAAGTTTCCAGATCGCGGGCATCCACCGCGCTGATGATCACGATCTGCGAGCGGCTCGGAAATAATCGAACCGGGAAATATTCCAGGTAACCGAGCGGCAAATTGGCTCCCAGCCGGGCGCGCGCCAGATTCCGCAGCACGAAATTAAGTTGCCGCTTGCCATAACCCGGGAAGAGAGGGGTGATCGCCTCTCCAAAGATCAGCAGCGCGACTCGATTCCCGCCCTTCAGGAAATTTTCAGATAACGCCGCCGCCGCGGAGACCGAATGCTCGAATAACGCTTCTTCCAGGGCTTCATCACCGGATAACCGGCGCGCATCCAGGATCAAGCCAAAGTCCCCAATTTCCTCCCGTTCATATTCGTTGGTAAAGAACTTGCGCCGGTGCCGGGCAGCCAGCCGCCAGTTGAGATGGCGCAACGAATCGCCGGCTCGATATTCCCTGATCCCCCAAAAATCGGTTCCCGAACCAGCCCGGCGCGCTGGAATGGATCCGGCGCTGTGAAGAGTGGACCTGGGTTTGAAAGGCGCGTGCCGAAGTTGGATCGGCGCCGGGCGAACGATGATCTCCCCAAACGCAGGAATATCCCGTCTGAGTTCGAAAAGCCCGAAGGGGTCGCTGGCGCAGGCATGGAGGGTGTTCCAGGAATACACGCCGCGCGCCGCCCTGGCAACATAGTTCAGTTCCGCGCTTTCACCGGCTTGCAGCGAGAGCCGGGAGCGGGCATTCCCTTCGACGAGGGTCATCGCCGGGAAAAGCGCATCCTCGAGGTAAATATTGATCAGGGTATTTCCCTGATTCTCGATGACGATCCGTGTTTCGAATGACTCGTGTGCGCTGACGCTGGATTTGGCGATGATCCGCTCCGCCGCGAGCGTTACGTCAGTGGGAGCCTGAATCACACCCACCATGAGATAGACCAGAAATGGTATGGCTAAAAGTAAAACCATTCCATCTCTGATCAACAAAGCGGACAGGATCAGCCCGCCGATCAGTAACACGATCAGGAGCGACTTGTTATTCATGTTCGAACGGAATCACAGGCACCGGCACGGCTTGCAGGACCTCATCAATCACCGTGTTTTCAACCGTTTTCGAGCCCCACAGACTGGGTTCCAGGATGATGCGATGGCTGAGAGCGTCATGGGCAAATTGCTTGACGTCATCGGGCGCCACGTAGTTTCTCCCGTGAATCGCCGCCCAGGCGCGCGTCAGCTTTAGCAGCGCCAGCGAGCCGCGCGGACTGGCGCCGATCACAACCTGACGGTGACGCCGGGTTTGCGAGACCAGATTAACAATGTACCGCTCCACATCGGGATGAATATAAACTTCCTCGACCGACTTCCGCATGGCTGAAAATATCTGCGGCGTCACCACCGAGTTCAACGAGATCGGATCCTGCTTCCTGAGCCGCCTTCTTTCCAGGATTTCCTGTTCCTCTTCGGGGTTGGGATATCCCACGTGGAGTTTGACCACGAACCGGTCGAGTTGGGCTTCAGGCAGCGGAAAAGTGCCCTCATACTCGATTGGGTTTTGAGTCGCCACGACAATAAAGGGATTCGGCAATTCGAGCGTGTCGCCTTCCAGGGTCACCTGGTATTCCTGCATCGCTTCCAGCAAAGCCGATTGAGTCTTCGGCGAGGCGCGGTTGATCTCGTCCGCCAAAAGGATGTTGGTGAACAGCGGACCCTTGCGCAGCACAAACCGGTTTTGGCTGTTATCGAAAATGTAGCCGCCGGTAATATCGCCGGGCAACAGGTCAGGCGTAAACTGAATCCGCTTGAACTGCAAGCCAAGGGCGGTGGCAAACGAATTGGCGATGAGCGTTTTCGCCAGCCCCGGGTAATCTTCGATCAGGATATGCCCGCCGCTGGAAAGGAAGGCAGCCAGCAGCCTCCGCAAGGTTTCTCTTTTCCCAACAATCGCCTTTTCGACCTCGGCAATGATTTTCTCCGAAGCGTCCATCAATTGCTCAACGGTGAGGACCGGCGAGAGAGTATCACTCATGGCTTATCTCCATTTCATTCTCCATCCATTCAAGGATTTCATCCATCGGAGCGGTATCCTGCGGGATAAATTTCCCTGCCCATCTTCGCAGCCTGCGCGGGATGAAAGATGGGAAACCGAACCCCCGACCGATGGAAAGCAATCCGACCTGTTCTTTCGACGGAAATAAAAACCGCCTCGCTCTCGACGACCAGGGGCTGTTTCCTGTTTCCCAAATCTCCTCCAATGCTGACGGCTCAGGCTGCGATCCCTGCGCGCTGACGGATTTGGAAAGTTTCTTCAAACTGTCACGGAGCTGTTCCATCTCATCCTTCCCCAGCCGGGCGTCCTCGATCAGCCTTTGCCAATATTCGACCCGGTTGGGCGACTCGTACCGGTAGTTGTACGCCGGCCTGGGCGCGCCATCCTCTCCAGCCGGGACAAGACGCAACAGCAGGATGGCGCAGATAACAAGCAGAACCATCCAGTAGATATTCTGGTTCACGCTGGCAACGATCCGCCAGACCGCCCAGAACATAAGAGCAATCGGTTCGATCAGGTTGCGCAGGAAAAAAGATCGAAAACCCACGGCAAGACCCGCGAGCAGAACCAGCGCCAGCAAGGGGAGCGCGTATTTTTTGAGTCCGTCCATGGGCATCAATTCCTTTCGCTTCGACAAAACCGGATGATTTCATTCAAACTTTCAACTGCCGTCTTCTCATCTTCTTCCATAGTTGGTTGTTTCCCATATCGGACTTTTTCGAAGAGGCGGGTCAGTTGATGCACCGGCGCGGCAGGAAAGCCTCTTGAAACCAGTGATTGCTCGAATTCCTGCACCGTCATGTTGTCATTGCGCTCGATTCCCTGCTCCACCTGGAGGGCGCGCGTCATCTGCAAATAACAACGGAGGATCACGTTGCGCAGGTCTCCCCCAGCGTTGAGCGCCCTCACAGCAGACTCCGCCTCCCGCGACAGTTGATCCTCCACCTGGACAGGAAACAACTTTCGTTTCAATAGTTGGATGACGACGAAACCGGCTCCCAGCACGAAACCGATGATCACCAGCCAGATCAATGCCTGCGGCGGTCTTCCCAACGGCGTAGTAGGATATTCGAACGAAGGAGAGGCTGTTATTTCTGATGATTCTTCTGGAAGGTTGTTAGGTCTGCCTGGCGTTACAGGAGGAATACTAATCACGATGAGGAATAGAACAACCAGCGCGAGGAGCCATTTCAGAACCTTCTTTATATTCACCAGCGCGAGGAGCCTGACCGGCACGTAGATCATGAGTATCAGGAGAACGAGCGCGAAGAAGCCTTTCAGCACAGGGAGGGAATAAGTATCTGTCGGCGGTAGATTGGTGGAAGATTGGCTGTCACTCTCAGAATTGCCGCCGCCGGGAAAAGGAGCGCCTGCAAGAAGTTGCAGATTGGAGAGGCTGGCGGAAAGCAGAATAAGCGAGACCAAAGCCCCAATGAGAAGAAGCAGGGTGATGTGTTTTGCGTGTTGCGTCATAAGTTCAATTGCGGGTCACTCTACAACAAAGCCTAACGCGGCGACCAAGTCTCAAGTCCGCCTGGATCATACACTGAAATCACTGTGCACGTATCGAGCATATGGACAGTTTATTTCCCGGTCACTCGGACAGGTTTTCCTCCGTCGCAGGCACAAATCGCCGAAGTCCGTATCGCGTCAGAGAGACCGCGCCCAGCCCAACCGAGACCAATGCAATTCCAAGCAAACCGCCAAGCATGGGGATCGAGGTTATAAATTGGAACGCGGGCATGAAGATGAACATTCCGATGAACGCTGCCATCGCGGGCTTGATCGGTCGCTTTGATGCGCGGACGAGAAGCCTGCCCAGTTCGTTCCCCAGCCCGACCCAGCCGAGGAACACTCCCACCGCAAGCAGGAACAGCATCAAAATGGAAACGGGGATCAGCAGGATGGTGTACGCCATCGTCACCAACAGTGAGATGCCCACAATACCCACGAGGATCCCCATCGCGCCGCTTGCCAGGCTGTGATGGGTGATCGCTTCACTGATCCGCCCAACTGCGGAGGGGAAGTAACGCACCAGCGCAGCAGCAATCAACCCGGATAACAAACCGTTGAGGATGGCTCGAATCCAGAATGATAAATCAGCCGCAGTCTCCCGCTCGGGAACGGAGGGGAGCGAGACTCCTGCTCCGGTGTTGACTCTGCCCTCGATCACGGAACCAGGCGAAGGGTGGAATGATCCGCCTCCCAGCCAGAGGATGAATCCTGTTTCATTGGACACCATTGGGCAGATGAATGTGAGCAATGCTTGTACTAACACTACACCAAACGACAGGCGCAGTTTGAGGCGGAAGTTCCTGCCCCAGCCGCGTCTCTGCATCCACCAGCCGAAGGCGATGGCGATGAAGCAGGTCATCAAAGCGAGCAGCGCCATGTCACGGGCGACCGCCTGCGCGCTCAAGCCGAGCACGCTCGTCCCGAAATCCTCCAGACCAAGTTGGACGAAGGTCAGGTTGTAGTAGTAGCCCGCCGCCATCATCCCGACGAAGAGGAGGAAACCGAAGAGTCTGGGCAGGTTGCGGGATTTGTGGAACATCCATTCAACTCGCAAAGTACCTCTCGAAGATGGTGAATTCCCTGCGGAAGTACAGTATGGCAACCACGATGAGCATCGTCAGCGTCAAGCCGAGATTGGCGAGCAGTTGACTTTGAACGGTGACGAAATAGGAAAGGGAAGCCGCAGAGTTGTTCATCGTGATGTGAGCCAACGCAGTGACAAAAACGCTCCGGCTCTTGACGTAAACGTACGCCAAAAAAATGAAGGTGCAAATCGAGCCAATTGCCAGAATCAGATGATTGAGCAAAGCCTCCGCAGTGGAAATATCGGGCGCTGAAGGAGCAACCAACGCCAGAGGCAGATGCCAGCCATACCAGAGCAACCCACCAACGAGAAATCCCACCCAGGGTTTGATCTTGTACAGCAGCGGGAACATGAATCCGCGATGCCCGAATTCTTCGCCGAAACCCGTGATGAGACCGGGCAGGATGTTGAAAACGGTCAGCCCGCCGAAGAAGAAAATCCAGAGCATCATTTGAGGCGTGAAACCTTCCGGTAGGGTGTCCTGGATATTTTGACCTTCCATCGCGAACTGTTTTGCGAGGCTGACCAAAAACGTGTTTCCTGTGAAATCCCAAGAGATGCTTCCCAGAAGCGTGAAGAATACATAGGAGAGCGCGGTGATGCCGATCCCGATCAGCCAGTACTTGAAGTAATCGCTCCATTTGCCGAAGCGCAGATTGGCATCTTTGAACTTCGGTTCATAGAAGAAAAACCGTGAGAGGATGGCGGCGATGGCGGGAGTGAGCATGTACGCCTGCACCAGCATCACTCCCTGCGGTCCGAGCGCTTTGATGCCGATCACGACCCCGGCGCAAAGCAGGGTCAGGAGAATGAAGTAAACGGGCAAAGGATGTTTTTTCATGGCTTTTACTCCTATTCGATTCTAAGGGCGGAAGCCGATCTCATCCAGGATGACCACGCCTGCCGACGTGCGGTCAAAGATGAAACGTACCTCAACCAGCCTCGCCGGGTCGAAGCGCGGGTTCGCTTTCGTGAAATCCGCCAGCCGGAATTCGAAGGTCTGGAATACGGCTTCGGAGGATGGGATGATGCTCATAAAATCCAGTTTTCCCAGACGCCCGCGTAGTTGCGGCTGCAATAGCGCAAAGTGACTCAAAGGCAGTCGAGCGGTTTCACCCGCGCGGTCCTGTACCTCCAGCGTCAGGTCAATCGGTTCCCGCTCATTCGGGGCAGGCTGTTTCGTGTCCGGGTTGGGAGGTTCATCGGCGTCGGCAAGGGAGAAGCTGAGTATGCTTTCCGGTCCGAGCGGCGCGTTCGATTCCGGCACTACGAGGGTGTAGGAAGCCGTATCTCCCGCTTCAGCAATGTCCCAGCCCAGATAGACGGCGCTGTTCTCAAGAGTTCCATGCTTGAGAGGCACGATCTGCTCGCGCCATATCGTCAGGTGCGCGCCGCCCAGCGTTCCGCCGGGGATCGTTGTGGAGCCAAGGTCAATGTCCTCCTCGTATGTCGCCACGCGCACGATTTCCGAATCCTGGTATTGGCTCAGGTAGATCGTGTCGGGCAGCCATGAGGCGGCGGTGCGTGGATCGCGGAACAGGGCGCGATAGCCGCCCTCGTTATGCAGTGCGGCTTCCAGGAACGCGCTGATGGTGACTTTGGCGATTTGCTCCTGGTCGGCGGCGGGCACGAGATTTCGCAGGTTGTAAAGTTGGATGGCTGGACCGAAGACATCGCGGCTGCCCCAATCACTGTTGAACTGTCCGTGATTGGCTCCGTAAATGTAGAGGGCGCCTTTGAAGTAGGATTGGTCGCCGTCAAAGTTCAGGCGCGTGTATTGGCGCGTCCCCAAAAAAGAAACCACATCCATATCATGCGCGCCGTGAAGCGCCAGGTAGTTGACATCGTCCAGCGGCAGCGATCGGTCGCCGGGTTTGTATTGACCGTCCACCGGCGCTATCGCCGCCACCGCGCGGATGTCGAAATCGTAATCGAAAGTCACGGAGGCGTCGTCGGGATGATACGGTAAACGACTGAAGGCGGCGGCAATGGCGACCGCCTCCCCGCCGCGCGAGTGTCCGATCAAACCAATGGCGTCGAGATCCACTTTGCCATAAAAGGGATTATCTGGCGTCGAGTTCCAGGTCTGCCACTGGCGGATGTGTTCCAGCAGCAGCCAGCCGCGTGCGTCGTTCTCGTTCTTCAACGGCGCGAGGATGGTCAGGTCTGCGGACATGGAGAGGTTGAAGAAATTTTGATCCACAGACGCGACGATGAATCCCCGACTGGCGAGCAATTCGCCCAGATAGGCGTATCCGGCGTCGGAGTAATCCTCCATCGGATGATTGCCGTGAACGATCAACACCAGGGGGAAGGGACCATCGCCTCCTTCGACTACGCCCAGGCTTGGTTCGGGATACCAGACGCGTCCATTAATCGGGAGCGCTTCCGGTCCAAAGCCCCAATACGCGCGCCGCAATCCTGTCCAACCTTCTAGCAGGGCGGAACCGTCCACGGGCGCGGTGCGCAGGGCAACCTCCGCGCCATATTCGGGACGCCGGCGATCCTCGCCGCTGCCGTAGGTGAGGGTGCGAACAGCGTAAGGTCCGGGCTGGGATGGATCGGGTAATGTCAACGGAACGACGTTGGACGCGGATCGAGCCGCCGCGTTGATGGGCGGTGTCTGTGAAGACCCATCATTGAAGAGCAGCCCGGCGCCTCCAACGAGTCCCATCACTCCTGCAATAAGACCAGTCAGGGCAAGACTTCGTTGTAATCTGTTGAGGCGTTGCCAGTCTCCACTGCCGATCGTCGCAAGACCGGCGCCTGTCAGCGAACTCACCGCCAACACACCTAACACTACCGCGATGACGCCGAATGCCAGCGGTATTGCATGCAGATAGGTCAATAATAGCAATGGCAGAGCGCTGAGGAAAGCCCATCCATAACGCCGGGGAACGCCGCGAAATAACGCGCCGATCAGCATGACGGTCCCGCTCAGAAGCGCGCCTGCCAGTAATCCACCCAACAGCCCCACGACAAAGCTGAGCGGACCGGCGGGCAGGAAGGCATAAACGGACGTCACCGTCCACATCAAGATGGCTGCAATCAAAACGCCCCAGGTCGCGCCGCTCCAAGCCCGGTGACCGGGACGCAAGCCCGCCAAAAACTGTCGCGCAGAGCCGTGGATGCGTTGTATTGCATGCAGAAAGCGCTGAATCATCATGAACTCCTTTGGTTGGCGAAGAAGTTAGCGCCGGGGAAGTCGCGGATCATAGCCTATGAGGAAACCGAAGAGACGATCATGTACGCTTCAAAGTAATTAGCCGCCATAAGCAGGCTGATGCCCAACAGGAGCGTAATTACTTCCTGCACTTTGAAGCGGGGAGGAGGGATCGCCCGCCCCGGGTTCGAGTTGCTCTTGATCTCAAAGAACGCCCATGAGCAGGTCCCCGCCGCCAGCAGCATCAACGCGATCATTTCGTAAGGTCCGCTCCGCTGCAGGATGGCGAGGGATGGCGCCATGCGTTCGGGATAGGGAATGGCGAAGGAATTCGTGCCGATGTAGAGTCCGTAGAGCGCCAGGTTATACAGGACAACGATATAGCCAAAGGGGATTCCGTAGACCCTGATCAACAGACTGCCCAGGATGATGATCAACACAGGCACAAGGTTCGCCTGAAAGATCTTCGTCCATTCCTCGAAGACGCTTCTCGAAGCCGTATCGAGGGCGGCGCGCGCCATGTGGGCTTCCGCTCCGCTGCGGAAGAGTCCTTCCGGCAGGAGGTAATAACCAATGATCCAAGCCAGGATAAGCAACGCGCTTCCGAGGACCAGGAGGCTGATGAAGCGGATCACCACGTTTTCGTGCAACAGCGCTCTCGAAAGCGGCGCAAGACTCTTGCGGACGGATGTGATCCAGCGGTTTTCTGATCGAGGTTTTTCTGTCATGCTGTCGGTGGCTGGTTTTCGCGCAAGGACCAGTCCAGCCGCAAAGCCTATTGCGGCGCCAACGGGAATCAGGGCAAAGGACAGAAGCTGACCTGAAAGAACATACAGGAGGCAGGCAACAGGGAAGGAAAGTCCCGCTCCCTGCGTAGTGCGAACAACAATGGGGTTACTCTTTTTCATTTGTTCCTCTTGCTTTGGCTCTTGATCGTCCGGCTCCAATATTTTGGCATCACTGAACCCTAAAGTTTCACATCTTTGATGTTGCCAACCGGCAGCCAGTCATCCATATTCCCAAAATTGCGTTTGTCCACCTGGAACGCTTCGATCTGTTTCACGCCCTCAACTTCAATGAGAACCAGATAGCGTTTGCCGCCCCAGCGTTTCAATTGCTTTTCCGTGAGTTGCAATCTGGGTTGATGGCTCTCAGCCAGTCTCGTCGACTCTTCCTTCGTCAGCGCTTCTGAATTGAGTACACTCTTGACCCTGGCTTGCGCCCGCACAAAGCCCTCGCCATTGTTATTGAGAAAATAGAGCATATCGCCCTCCTTTACTCTGCCGTGCGGTAACTTGCGCCCAGCCGCGCCGCGAAGGATCATGGTTTTCCTGCCTGACAGCAGGTTCTCGAGTTCGTGTGCGCTCGCGTCCAGATAAACGACGTGATCCATGGTTCATCTCCTTGTCATGTTTTGGAAAGTGGTTCATTCAGATAATCCAGCAGCCGGTTGTAGTGTGTGATGCGGATGTCGGCTGGAGTGGAGAGTTGCGCCCCTCCGAACAAACAGGTGTGGACTCCTGCCGCGCGTCCCGCCTGGATGTCGAGGTCGCGGTCGCCGATGAGCAGTGTTTCCGCCCGCTTCAAATCGAAATGCTGGATGGCGGCTTCGAGCATGGCGGGATCGGGTTTGCGCGGGTAGTCCTGTTCCACGCTGAAGATGGCGTCGAACAGGGAAGACATTTGATGGACATCCAACAGGGCTTGAGTGGAGGCAACCGCGCGGTGCGTGACAATGATGTTCAATCCGCCGTGTGTGTGGATCAACTCGCAGATTTCGCGTACGCCGGGGAACGGAGGTTGGTTGGCAGGCGGAACCGTCCGATAGGATTCGGCAAATCGGAGGCGAAGCAGGTCCGGGTCCTGTTTGAAGCGTTGGGAAAGCGTGGTCAGGCAGCCTTCGAGTGATTGACGTGCGAGTCCATCAATCACGTTCAACGCGACCGAAACTCCCATTTCGCCCAGCGTTCTGCTGATGGCGTACGTGATGGCAGGGTAGGTGTCGAAGAGCGTGCCGTCCACGTCCCAGAGAATGTTTTTGATCACAGGTGCGCTCAACTGGTCATGTATAGAATCACGAACCGGCAGTCAGATACTATTCGGATCTATTCTTCTGGGCGTCGATAGCGGCGCCAAGGATCAATCCGATCGCAACACCGACCCCAGCCCCAAGGGCAAGGTTATCGAACAGAAGAAGCCCCAATATCAAGCCGAATGCCGCTCCAAAGGAAATCCCCAGTCCGGCGAAATAATACTGCTTCTTCTTACCATTGTTTTTGTTTCGTTCTTCCATTTTCTTTTTTCCTTTCCTTATCAATCATCGAGGATCAAGCGTTTTCGTTGGGAGCGAGCCTCCAGCTCCGCCCAGATCAGATAAGCCAAGCCGGCAATCAGGGAGATGGCGCTGAATACAGCAGGTTCCCTGCCGACATTAATCAACATGGCTTGAAACAATTCCTGGCTCCATGAACTGACGCCAGAGCCAAAGATTGCGGCAGACAGGTAACGAGTCGCATACAGCAGGGCTGAGATGAAAAGCAATATTGTGCCAGTGGTTCTTCTTGACATGGTTACAACTCCGTTTTCTCGAATTTCGCGACTGCGATAAAGATGAAAATCAAACTCCACAAAGCAGAGGCGATCAAAGGAGGCAACAACAGGCTGGGCGGCAAAGGCTGACTACCCGCCGCCAGCGAAGCGACCTTCCCCAACAGCCACGGCGTAACGGGCAGCAAAGGCTTGAGAAAACCTGCCAGCAGATTCCCGCCCAACAAAACACCCAGGGCGATTCCCAGAATGGGCGGACGTGAATTGAAGAGCGTCCCCAACGTCAAAGTCAGAGTCAGATAGAAGAGGGTATGCACGATCATGATTCCCACGCCGCCCAGGAATGGCAGGAATGGAAAGAACGACCCAATCCGCGCGGACAACAGGAGATATGCCGCCAGGGCAGGCAGGGCGATCAGCAGAATCATCACTGCCAGCGCCGACGCGAGCAATTTGGCAAGCACGTACGCGGTGCGGGTGACCGGTTTTGCCAGCAGCCATTCGGTCAAGCCCGATTGCTTCTCGTCCACGATCAGATCCTGGCAGAGTACGATCACGCCGATCGCCAGCGCCATCGTCCCCAATTCGAAAAAGACCGTGCGCCCCATTTCCAGCCCAAAAGCGATCGGACCGCCTGCGGCTGCCACATTCGGATCGCCGGTCGCTTCGGCAACCGGGGGCAGCATGAACAACACCATGCTCACCAGTCCTCCCAGCATTCCCGTCCACAACAGCGCGTTGATCCACCAGCGGCGCGTTCCCCACCAGGCGCGGTTTTCCTTGTGGAACAGGTTGGCAAAGCCGCGCAGTCCGCTCCATTCATCCACGCGTTGAAGTTCAAGATTGGCTGCCATTGCCCTCTCCTTTCACGATCTCCATGAAGACCTCCTCCAGTTCGTATTTCTTGCGGCTGAATTCGGTCACAGTAACGTTCCGGTCCTCCAACACGAAGCGCAGTAACGCAGTCTCGGCGACCGCCTCATCGCTGACGCCGATCTGCCAGACGCTCGCGCCGTCATACTGTTTCGCCGAGACATGCGTCACCCACGAAAGTTCTGCAAGCCGCTCGCCGAATCCCTGCGGAGACCCCTTTACTGTCACTGTATAAACCACGCCATCCCTTCCGCTCAGGATTTCCTCGATCCGTCCGCTCGCCACCAATTCGCCACGGTTCAGAATGGCGACCCGATTGCTGACGCGCTGCACGTCGTCCAGGATGTGAGTCGAATAGAAGATCGTGGTATGCTTTCGCAGGCGTTCCATCACCTCCAGCACCTCCTGCCGTCCAAGCGGATCGAGCGCGGAGGCGGGTTCATCCAGGATCAGCAGATCGGGATAGTTGACTTGCGCGAGCGCGATGCCGAGACGCTGTTTCTCGCCGCCGGAAAATCCTTTGATGGGACGATCCGCCTTGTCTGCCAACCCGACCAATTCCAGCATCTCCTCGCATCTTTCCCGGACCTTGGGCTGGGGACCGCGAAAGAAGAAATTCGCGGCGAAGAGCAGATTCTCGCGAGCGGTCATGTACTCGACGAAGCGCGGCTGTTGAGGCAGGTAGCCGATCCGTTCGCGGATGGCGACGCTCTCGCTGACGATGTCGTGACCGAATATCGTCCCACTTCCCGATGTCGGGCGGCTCAATCCCAGCAGGACTTTCATCAGTGTGGTCTTGCCTGCCCCGTTCGGACCGAGGAAACCGAAGATCGAATGGCGCGGCACGCGCAGGTCCACGCCGCGAAGCGCATGCACCTCCCCGAAGGACTTGCTCAGGCTGTGGGTTTCGATCACGTAATCGTCAGGGTGAGTCATCCATTGTCTCCTTCCGCAGAAATCTGCCAACAGAATAAAAGAAAATCCCTCCAGACGCATCGGCGGTCTGGAGAGATTTGAGACTGGTCAGGGGAGGAGACCGGAACCTGGTCAGTTGGGCAGGCTCAAAACCCCGCCAGAAAACGCGCGGCATCCTGTATCCAGTGAAACGCGATGGCTGATTCAAGTCCGCGGCGGCGGGCGAGGATGAGCGGCGGCAGACCCCAGAACAGCGCCAACACAGCGCCCATGCCTAATGCCATCAACGGCGATTGCAGGAACAGATCGTCAAAATGGGAATAGTTATGCACGAACATTGCCAACAATCCCGCCAGCCAGACCGATTGTCGGGGTAATGAGTTCCGTAATATCAGCCAGAACAACCCCCACAGGGCGAAGCGATAAATGACTTCTTCGACCACGCCGGGTTGAACGGCATCCAGCAGGGAAGCGATGGGATTTTGCCAATCAATCGGCTGTCCCTGCGTGAATTGCAAGGCGAAGACGTTCAACACTGCCAGCGGCAAGCCGATAGCCAAACCTACGAGAATGCCCCAACTTGCATTTCTCCGATCCCCGTTCGCAGTGTGGAATTGCACAGGTCCGTCCTGGCGCATGATGACTAATCCGCCCAATGCCGCGATAAGTGTGAACGAACCACGCACGATCCCCTGCCCCGCATTGCTTTTCACGATCCCAAAGAACGGATAGGCGGAGAAGAGTGTGGCAAACAACATCCCCGCGCCAATCACTGCACCCAGGAGCAATGCAGTAATCCAATCACCCCGCCGCAAACTGCGATGACCTTTCAGTAGAACGAAGAGCGCGCCCGCAACGGTCAGGGTATCGAAAAGTTGAAAGGTGTATGGCATCCTGAAAGTGTTCGCCAGCAAAGCGCGGACAACGAAAACCGCAAGGATGCCCGCGATAAGCACAGCAAGGGTTGTGTATTTATTCTTCAAGGTTACATCTCCAGGCAGGCATCCGCCGCCAGCCAGAACAGGCTTTCACGCACTTCCTTGCGCGATTGCCAGCCGCGCCGATCCCACGCGTCGCCGCTCAAGTCGTCGCCGGCATACAGGATCTGCCCCAGCAGGACATCCCTGAATTGCGCCACTGCCATCAGGCTGGCTGCTTCCATCTCGACGGTCAGGCAGCCCTCCGCGCGGCGGGCGTCAATCATGGATTGGGTTTCGCGGTAGGGAGCGTCGGTCGTCCAGGTCTTGCCGCTGACATAGGGAACGCCGCGCGCGGTCAGCGTGGACCGAAGGGCATCCAACGCCTGCGGCTGCGCCTGGATTTCGCGGCCAGGCTCAACGTAGTGATAGGACACGCCTTCATCCCGCACTGCGTTCTCGACCAGGATCAGCCTGCCAACAGTCAGTCCCTTATCCAGGACCCCGCAGCCGCCGCAGACGATGAACTTCCTGCATCCAAAGGCGATGGCTTCCTCGAGAAGCCCGGCAGCCAGCGGCGCGCCCACGCCGGGGTGAAAGAACGCCAGCCTCCCGCCGCGATGCTCGATCTCGTAGATGGGATGTTCGCCGTCCTCCCAGCGGTTCGGGACCGCGACCTTTGCCTGCTTCTCGACGACGACCTTTTCGTTCACCTCCCGGAAGAAAGAGATGACGCAATGCTCAGGCACATCGCGCGGCTCGATGATTCGGGAAGGCTCGATCTTCGCTTCGGAAGTGAAATCGTGTTCAAGGATGGGATACATCGCGTTTCTCCTCCCGTAAAACGAGATGCCTTCCCAGAAAGGCAAAAACGATCAGGGTAACAGCCGTAAGCCAGCCGCCCAGGCTGAAGACGGATGGTCCGTAAAGGGCAAGCCCGGCTCCGCCCAAGACCAACAAGCCCGCCAGCAGCCCGAACATTTTCATTCCATACAACGTAATGAAGGGCAGGTAGTGCGAACCGACCACGATCATCGCCGCCGGGAAGAACCAGGTTTCGCGGTGGAGAGTCGCCGCGCCGACCAGCAGGAAGTTAAGCGGTACGGTAAATGCAGTTTGGGAACCCAGTTGCCACAAGCCATTGTCCGCGCTGACTCTGCCAGGACGCCCCATCAGCCGCACTGCCAGTTGCGTGAGCGGAAAAATCAACATGCTCCCGAAGAAGAGCGCTGCCATGCCGTAGCGCGGCGTCCCCCACAGGCTGATGCCCGAAGCCGCCAGCCAGATCAATCCGGAAACCAGTTGTCCGGCAAATCCGCCCAAAAAAGCGGACCGCATTTCACGTTGGCATTCGTTTAGGTTCATTGTTTCGTCTCCTTGGTTTTATGAGGATTGACAGGTAGGTCAAGGGGAGGATTCATCCTCCGCTCGAACGGGAAGGAGCGGAGAGTCTGTGCAGGACGAATTCCCCGAAGGGCGTCAACCCCTCGAAGCCTGCCTCGAACATGGCTGGTTTCCATTCGTCATCGTACCAACATGCCACCCAGCCGATCCCGCGCTGATCGAGATAGTCCATGAACGGCGTGCCATAGGATTTTTGACTGCCGACCAGGTAGGGCTGCTCGCCGCCCGGATCGGTCTCCATCCAGCCCCATTCGGTCACTACTACCGGATATTTTTCTGCAACATCCCCGAACCAGTGATCCCAGGAATACCAGCTGTGCGCCGGGTAGATGTGGGCGGCATAGGCAATATTTTCACCCTTGATCGGTTCTTCCAAAACCCAGGACAGGTCGCGGGAATATTCGATGCCTCCCACGATGATCAACTGGTCCGCGCCCGTGGCGCGGATGGCATCCACGAGGATCTGGGCATTCACCCGCCACTCCGCGGCCGGGATGTCTGCCGGTTCGTTGAAGATCTCGAAGATGACGTGAGGTGTGTCTTTGAAGTAGGACGCAAGCTGAAGCCAAAAATCCAGAGAAAAATCTTTGCTGGGAGTCCGGATGTCAGGCATCTGCGCGCCGCGATCCGTCCCAATGTCCCCGATGAAATGGAGGTCAATGATGGTGTAAACGCCGTTCTCGCCGTTCCATCTGACAACGGGATCGAGATAACGCCACAGGTAATCGGGGTCGAGTTCCCAGCGTTCGGGGTGGACGGGGAGGCGGATGACGTTGGCGCCCGAATCAGCCATCCCGTCGAAGAAGAGGCGGTCAAATTTTCCTTTGCGCCTCAACACCGCCGGGTCGGCGGGCATGAGTCCGCGCAGAGTCACGACCTGCCCATCCCCATCCACCAACCTATTGCCCTCGACATGGAGTTGATTTGGATAGGCGCTGGTATCGGCGTCGAAAGCGACTGTGTGTTCCAATGGCAGGTTGACGGAGAGGTTCCCATAGCGCGAGGCGATCAGGAATAGAACACTGCATAGTACGGAGAGCGATACCAGGACCACGATCAAGGTTTTTCTTTTTGACTTTTTCATAGGGCATTCCTTCGCTCAGGGTTTATTCGACCTGGCGTTTCAAATAACGGTCAAAGAATTCAAGACAGGCGATGTTCAGATCTATCAAGTATTCTGCGCTGTCCCGGGTCGATTCGCCACCTTCCAAGAGACGCACCAGCAACGGGCTGGCAAGCGCGAGATCGGTCAGGGAGAAATGGCCCGCGCCGGACAGGTGGAGGTTGAATACATCCTCTGGAGCATTGGAGAGGAATTCGTAATTCCTGCCGTATTGCGGCCATTCGGAAAGATGGCTCCATGAAGCGTCCGAGTAGATGTTCAAGACAGGGACGGGATAGGCTTCGTCAAGCCAGACGAACTCGTTATTTTCCACGCCGACAATATCGTGCATAAACGGAGATTCGAGCGCAATGACCGCGTCGATATCGTCTCTTTGTCTTGGGACTCCCAAAGCGGCTGAGCCGCCGAACGAATGTCCCATGACGCCAATTTTTTCAACATCGATCAGTTCATACACGCCATTTGCGCCGCTCGTTGCATTTTCCAAAATGACATCCATCACGAAGTTGATGTCGTCCGTGCGGATGCTCATCCACTTTCGATAGTACGCATAACTCTGCTGTTTGTTGGTCTTTGCATCCTCCCGCTGAAGTTCCGTGAAATATTCCATGCTCAGCCAGGCAACGGTCCCATCTTCGAACTTCGTCCAAAAGGAGTGATAGGCATGGTCAATGGAGCAGACCACATAACCATGCCTGGCAAGTTCGAGATACAGGGACTCATTGCTTGTTTTCGTGCCAAGCCCTCCGTGGGAGAACACGACCAGTGGATATTTGTCGTCCGCATTTTTGGGATGCCAGCACTCCACATTGAGTTTTCGATACCCGCCTGTGTTGGAATATCGCTCAATTCGGCTCTCATCGACAAGGGTATATTGGACAGTACCCACCTCATAATTTCCCGTCGCTTCGGGCAGTATATACTGCGGGAAGATCAGTGCGGGAGTTACAGCGATGAAGACCAACAGCATGGCTGTGACCGATCTCAGTACAACCGTCCTGGTCTTGTATTCCGTTTCTTGTGTTTTTGAATTGAAAAGCGCCCACAATCCACGCGCCGCCCAAATGAAGAACAGTGCCGCAAGCCCATACCAGCGGAAACTCCATTCAATGACCGATGACAACGTGAAGGACACAAAAACGGCAAACGCGACGATACGGAGAATGCTCCTGGTCTTCTCCCGATGTGATTTTGTAACCAGGCTGTATGCCGCGAGCGCCGCTTCGATGAGGAGGGCGATGGTCAGGACGGTTGTTCCCATGGAGACGCCTTCCACAGATCTTATCCTCGCTTCCTTCTCCAAACAGCCCCAACGCCTCCGAGAATAACGCCGATGGCAAGTCCGAGCGCGATGTTGCCCATCGCGGCTCCGAGCGCAATGCCCAGGACGATTCCCGTTCCCATCGGGATGGCAATTTGTCTTCTTGAAGCAGGGTCAGGGGTTTGTCTTGTCATTCAATTGACTCCTCGTTTGCTCTCTTGCGCTACAATGCCAATCCACCCGGTATCTTCAGTAAATGGAGCGCCAAGCAGGTCGTTCCATACGCTTCGCACTGTAAAGCCTCCCGCCTCCAACTCGCGCGTGATGGTTTCGCGTGTAAAGTCCTGGAACCAGTTGCGATACACCGAGACTTTGCCGCTTTCTTCGATCACAATGGTTTGATCCAGAAAGATGGATCCTTCGGGGTAATCGAAGCCTTCCTCCAAAACCAGGTGCGGACCCGGCTTCCAGAATCCGGTCTCGACTGCGTACCATCCGTTGCGGTTGCCATATCGTTGGCGATGAGCGCGCGTGGTCACATCGAGAACGAAGTATCCGCCGGGTTTGAGGGCGCGGCGAATGTTGGCAAGCAGTCTTTGGCGCTGTTCAGGCGAAAGCGGGCAGAAGTCGCCGTAGATCAGCAGGGTGGCGTCATACTGATTTTCATCTTCGAGAATCAGGTAGTTCTGATACCGATACTCAATGTCCAAATGATTCTGCCGGGCGTACTCCACAGCATAATCAATCGAGCGGCGTGAGTAATCCACGCCTGTGACGCGCAAACCTTTCTCCGCCAGACGCGCCGAGTAAAGTCCGGGACCGCAACCCAGGTCCAAGACGGAGTCGCCAGCCTGAAGTCCGAGAGAAGCGATCAGCCAGTCCACGGATTTTTGGATCGTCTCCGGGCGGCGGCTGGCAAGGTCATTCTCCGGATTCAGATGCGCCTTCAACATTTGCGCAGAGATATGCGGGTCATCCCAAAAGAGTGGTTCGCCTGGCGTAAAGGTTAAGTGGATAAGGAAATTTAGACACGAAAACGGGCATAATTAAGGTGTACTTTTAGGAGAAAAGCCATGCCCAAGCGACGACACTTCAGCGCCAA